>OGNW01000009.1_pt1 | contig 221983 bp, 239 predicted proteins | sample 1573591 | NCBI WGS metagenome assembly OGNW01 (sample SAMEA2581894, study PRJEB24529) | metagenome | biome: Human gut stool | place: China | collected 2011
TTCATAATGAGTTTTTTATTTTTCTAGATGTCGCACTTCATTATACAATCCATCATACATAAAAAACTTCCTTCAAAGTAAAAATCATTGACTTAGAGTTTACTTCAAATGCTATTATATTCTTAAGTATAAAACTTAACAAGGACGTGATAATATGACTATTAAAGAAGTAAGTCAAAAATACGATCTCAGCCCCGATACTATTCGTTATTATGAACGTATTGGTTTAATTCCACCTGTACCACGCAAACCAAATGGTATTCGTGATTTTGACCAAGAATCATGTAATTGGATTGAATTTATAAAATGTATGCGTTCTGCTGGCGTTCAAATCGAAGCATTGATTGATTATGTTCACCTCTTTTATCAAGAAAACACAGCAGAAGCTCGCAAAGATATCTTAATTGAACAACGCGACCGCTTACAAAAACAAATTGATGCTATGAATATAGTAATTGAACGTTTAAATAAAAAAGTAGACCGTTATGAAGAAATCATTATTCCTGCCGAAAAAAAATTATTAAACAAATAAATTAAAATTAAATTATAAACAAATAAAAACATTGCTATTTCTTATCGTTTTAAGTTATAATTAACTATGTATTAAATTTATAAACAAAAGAAAGAGATGATTTATGGACCCCGATAGGAAACAACAAACTAATTTAAATGATGAAGATGATAACTTTATAGCAGAATATAAACAAGAAGTTATCCACAAGCCATGGTCAAAAACTTTAAAATTATTAGTAGCAATTACAACTTTGATTTTAGCCGTTGTCGGCACATTAACTTCTTTCAAAGCTGCAAGTCTAGGCAACCAGGTAGTAACTACTCAAAATGAAGCTTTTAATCACTGGTCAAACTACCAAGCAAAAACGATTAAGAAAACAACTTTAGAAACTGAACTTTATACTATTGAAATTGAACTTGCCAAACTCAAAGACACAGATAATGCTTTAAAAACTGAACTTTTAGCTAAAAAAGCTATCTATGAACAAGAAATTGCTCAATATAAGCAAGAAGAAATCACATTGACCGCTAAAGCTCAAGAAACGGAACAACGTCATTTATTGACAAAAGAGATTTCTACTAACTTTGGTAATGCTTTAATCTTTTTGCAGATAGGTATTTTATTATCTTCATTGACTACACTTAGTAAAATAAAATATTATTGGTATATAGGTTCTATTTCCGGTGTCATTGGATTTAGTATCTTTATCACTTCATATTATAGAAATTTAACTATGTAATTAAAAACCTCTTAGTATTATTATGCTAAGGGGTTTTATTTATGTTAAACTACAAATATACATAAATTTATCAGGAGTCTATCATGTCTATTACTTTCAATAAAAAACAACAACAAGTAATCAATGAATTAAATCAAAATATACTCTTAAGTGCAGGAGCTGGCACAGGCAAGACAAATGTACTTTCTTATCGTGTAGCTAATATTTTAAATAAAAATCGTGCCAATGCTGATGAAATTCTCTGCTTAACTTTCACTAATAAAGCTTGTCGAGAATTAAAAAATCGCATCACTTCGCAATTAGATTTTGAAACAGCAAATAAAATCACCATTCGCACCATTCATGGCTTTGCTTATCAAGTGATTACCACTACCGCCAAAAAAGTACAAACAATATTTAAAGAATTTGTCATCTTTGATGATGAAGACCAAAAGACGCTAATCAGACAAACTATCGCCAATTTTCCTAAAGCTAGAGCCTTAGATATTCAATATATCGTAAATTGCATTGAGCAATTAAAGCAAGAACGAGCTTTAAAACATATCTATACCGAAGATATCGAAGCCGATTATACTACTATTTATCATCAACATTTGAAGTTCAACAAAACATTCAATCAACAACAAAATGATAATTTAACGAAATTTTTTCAATTTAATGGTTTAAATATAATCATCAACTATGAATTAGCTCTACAACAAATGCACGGTTTAGATTACAAAGATTTAATCGCCAATGCTTATCGTTTATTTCAAGACGAAAATATATGCTCATCATGGCGAAAACGCTACAAATATATCATGATTGATGAAATGCAAGACACTAGTTCTTTTGAATATACTATGCTCGAAAATCTCTTTCCTGCTAATAATATCATGCTCTGTGGTGATGAATTTCAAACTATTTATGAATGGCGTGGCTCTAATCCTCAAAAAATCTTAACTGCCTTCACTAAAAAATATAACCCCTTAATTATTAATTTCAATGAAAATTATCGCTCTACAAAATTACTTTTAGAAATGGCATACAATACCTTGATAAATCTTTTTTGCAAAGAAACTATCCTTCATTCCTATGCCAAAAATCTACTTTCAAAAAGCAGTGAACTCGGTCATAAAATAGAATTAAAACAAGCAAACTCTCTAGCTAACGAAGCCCAATGGATTTTTCAAAATATCGTAAATTTATTGCCTCTAGTAAAAACACCTACGCAAATAGCTATTTTAGTTCGTCAAAACAATTATCTACAAAACTTAACATTACATCTAAATTATCTAGCCAATATCTATAATCAAAAAAATCAAGAAGAACCTATCCATTTCATTCAAATAGATAATATCCGCTTTTTCAAACGTCAAGAAATAAAAGATGTTCTATCCATTATGAAATATCTCATTAATCCTAATGATTATCTCAGCCTACAGCGAATATTAATAAATTTAATCCCTAATATTGGTATTCGCACTATCAAGCAAATATCTTCTGCTGAATATCTTCAAAATGGATTGCGTCTATCTGATTTTATCAATGCAAATTTCCAAAACCCAAACTATGAACCTTTTTCTGACTTGATTTCAGCTTACTTATCCAAAGACATCATAGTTTTTGATATTGAAGGTACGGGAACAGATATTTTTGCAGACAATATAATTCAATTATCTGCCATCAAAATTCGCAAAGGGAAAAAAATAGCTGAATTCAATCGTTATCTAAAATCAGATAAACCTGTTGGCGACTCTGAAAAAGTGCACCATATTTCTGATGAATATTTACAAACTCATGGCGAAAATCCTAAGCTTGTCCTTCAAGAATTTTGTCAATTCATCCAAGATGCTATCATCACAGGTCATAATATTCGCGGTTATGATATGGATATTCTCAATCAAAATCTATTAAAACATAACTTAAAACCTGTAGATTTCTCTAATATAAATTTTGATACCTTAGATTTAGTTCGTCGTTTTTATCCTAACCTACCTAATCATAAACTTGAATTTCTGAGTAATCATTTTCAATTTGAAACAAAATCAAACCATAACTCTTTAGATGATGTTTTTGCTACATGGGAATTATTGCACAAATTGCTCGAAGATAAAATTATTCCTACAGCTAAGAAACGCAGTGAATTAATCAATAAACAAAAAAATAAATTCATTCATGTAGCTCAAATTTTCCAAAAACTGCATAATATTTTAAATGACAATCTACTTTTAGAAAATCTAATCGCTCAAATCGTTGAAGAATTTAATTTAGTGAATATCTATAAAGCTAATGCAACTCAAGATGGAGCTGTTCGCTTAGAAAATATTCGCAATTTATTTAGATTAGCCAAAGCAGAACTCAACTCACATCGAGGAACAAATGGCATCAAAGAATTATTACAATATGCTAGTTTATCTAATACAGATTTAGATGCTCTTACTTCTTCTCATCCTAAAATCCCTATTATAACTATTCATCAAGCCAAAGGCTTAGAATTTGATTATGAATTTTTAGCTGGCATGAATGATGATATTTTTCCATCATATTTCAGCACACGCAATGGCTCTATTACTGAAGAAGAAAAACGTCTTTTCTATGTAGCCATCACTCGTGCCAAAAAAGCTTTATTTCTCTCTAGTTCAGGTAGACCTAGTCGTCTATTAAATTATATACCTGAACAATTCATCACCAAAATTAAATAAAAATAATTACTCTCCATAAAGGCATAATATTTATGCCTTTTACTTTTAACAAAAATTTTATAAATTTTAAAATAATTTCATATACTTTTACTTATATAAGTGCTAAAATAAATATAATTTAATCTATCTATATTTTAGAATAAATTGTATATATTCTATTGGAGGTATCCGCTTATGAAAATACTAATTATCGGCGGTGTTGCAGCCGGAACGAAAGCAGCTGCAAAATTAAAACGAGAAAATCGTGATTTAGATATCACAATCATTGCTAAAGATGGTGATATTTCTTATGCTGGTTGCGGTTTGCCATATTATATTGGAGGATTTATCGAAGACCGCTCTAGTCTAATTGTTAATACTCCACAAAAATATGCTGCTATGACAGGCGTGAATGTTTTAACTAATGTAGAAGCTATTGCTGTGGATAATAATAATCATACTGTTATCGCTAAAAATTTAATCACTAATGAAGAAGCTTCTTATGCTTATGATAAATTAATTATTGCTACTGGTGCTTCACCTATCACTCCACCTATTGAAGGTATAAAAAAACAAGGTGTATTCTCTTTGCGCCTTCCTAATGATGCTGTAAATATAAGAGATTATGTTACTATCAATCACGTAAAAAAAGCTGTTATTGTTGGTGGTGGCTTTATCGGTCTTGAAGTTGCTGAAAATCTTCTAGCTCAAAAAGTTGATGTAACAGTTATCGATTTTGCTCCACAAATCATGCCTAATGTCATTGACCCAGAAATTGCTAATTACGTACAAAAACATTTACAAAAACATGGTATTCGCGTATTAACTGGCGTTGCTGCTCAAGAAGTTTTAGGTGATGATAAAGTTTCTGCACTCAAAACCTCCGCTGGTGAATTAAATGCAGATTTAGTAATCTTATCTGTTGGTATCAGACCAAATACTGCCTTTTTAAATGACACAGGTATGGAAATGTTCAAAGGAACTATTCTTGTAAATGAACAATTACAAACAAATTTACCTGATATCTACGCTATTGGCGATTGTGCTATGGTTTCCAACAGAATGACACATTCTGCTCAATGGTCTCCGATGGGTTCTAGTGCCAACTTAGAAGGCAGACTCTTAGCTCAAATTTTAAATAATACACCTAAAAATTATCCTGGCGTATTAGGCACAGGTATTGTAAAACTTCCAGAACTAAACTGTGCAAGAACAGGTCTTAGTGAAAAAGTTGCTCGTGATGCTGGTTACGATGTAGAAACTGTAATGGCAGTCGTTGATGACAAAGCTCATTATTATCCAGATGCAAGCTCTTTCATCACCAAATTAATCGTAGATAAATCCACACATAAAATCTTAGGTTTCCAAGCACTTGGAAGCGGTGCTGTAGACAAAATGGTAGATATCGCTGTAACAGCTATTTCCTTAGATGCTACTATTGAACAATGCGAATGCATGGATTTCTGTTATGCTCCTCCATTCTCCACAGCTATTCATCCATTTGTACAAACAGTTCATATTATGCAAAATAAATTAAGCAATAAATTAATCAGTATCACTCCTGCTGAATATCTAGCTGGTAAAGCAAAAGATTATCGTGTAATTGATGCTGGTTTAGCTCCTAGTATTCGTGATGCTAAATATGTAGATTTGGCGAAAGTAAATGCACCTATAGAAGGTATCGACAAAGACGAAAAACTTCTTTTAGTATGCGCTAAAGGTAAACGTGCATATTTCTTACAAAATCGCTTAAGACATCTAGGTTATACAAACACACTTTCCCTTGAAGGTGGTCTTTTCTTCAATGATGTAAAAGTAAAAACTACATCTAAATTAACACCTGAAGAAATAAAAGCTGTAAAAGCTCTAGGTTTCCTTCAAGACAAAAATACAGAAGATAATTTCAATGGTCGTGTAATCACTAGAAATGGTAAAATTACAGCTCAAGAAAGCAAAGTCATAGCTGAAGCAGCAGATAAATTTGGCAGTGGCGAAATAACAATGACTTCCCGATTAACTGTGGAAATTCAAGGCGTTCCATATGATAATATTGAACCATTACGCGAATATCTAATGCAAAATGCAGGACTTGAAACAGGTGGTACAGGCTCAAAAGTTCGCCCTGTAGTTTCTTGTAAAGGTACTACTTGCCAATATGGCTTAATTGATACATTTGCTTTATCTGAAGAAATTCATCAACGTTTCTATAAAGGATATAGAGATGTAAAACTCCCTCATAAATTCAAAATCGCAGTTGGGGGCTGTCCTAATAACTGTGTAAAACCAAATCTAAATGATATTGGTATCATCGGTCAACGCGTTCCTCAAATTGATTATGCAAAATGTCATGGTTGTAAAATTTGTCAACCAATGAATAGATGCCCAATGAAAACATTAAATGTCATAGATAAAAAAATAACTATCGATGAAAAACATTGCAATCATTGTGGTCTTTGCGTAAATAAATGCCCATTCCATTGCTTTGATAATTATACAGATGGTTATCGCGTTTATATCGGCGGTCGTTGGGGCAAACGTGTAAAAGAAGGTCAACCATTATCCAAAATCTTCACATCTAAAGAAGAAGTTTTAGCCATTGTCGAAAAAGCTATTCTTTTATTCCGTGAACAAGGTATCACTGGCGAACGTTTCTCCGATACAATTGATAGATTAGGTTTTGCTAATGTAGAAGCACAATTATTAGCAGATGACCTCTTATCTCGTAAGCAAGAAAACTTAAAAGCACAAAAACATTTAGTCGGTGGCGCTACTTGCTAAATAAAATTAATATAATTCTTTAACTTAAATAAAAAAGATAGAATACAAAAGTGTAATTCACTAAAGTATTCTATCTTTTTATTTTACTATATTTTATTATTTTGTTATTTTATTGATAAAAGATTTTCACCAATATTTATATTTGTTTCTTTTGTACAAACAACTTCTGTATAATTCATCATATTTGTTATAACAATAGGGACATCTAAGCAATACCCTTTAGATTTTAATAAATCTATATCAAATTCTATTAATTTTTGCCCAATTTTAATTTCATCACCTTGTTTTACAAAAGCTTTAAAACCTTCTCCTTTTAATTTTACAGTATCCATTCCTATATGAATTAATAATTCCACGCCTTCTTGAGTTGTAATGCCTATAGCATGTAATGTAGGTAATAATGCATTTACCACACCATTAACAGGTGATACCAAAACACCTTCTTTAGGATTTATAGCTATGCCATTTCCTAAAATACCAGAAGCAAATGCTTCATCTTTTACTTCATTTAATGGTAAAACTTCGCCTTTTAATGGACTTGCAATCTCTACAACTTTATTATTTTCATTTAAATCAACTTTATTCATTGCATTATTTTCTTCTTGTTCGACTTTTTCTGTTCCTGTTTCCATTTTGGAATTATAGCCAAAGAACCATGTAATCGTAAAAGCTACAGCAAAAGAGATGACATTTACTAAAATATAAAATGGTAATTGTTCATTTAAATATAATAATGTTCCTGGAATACCTGTAATTGACATACCAGTAGCTTTTAATTGTAAATTAGAAGCTAAAAATCCGCCAACGCCTCCACCAATCATTGCACAAACAAAAGGTCTTATAAATTTTAAATTAACCCCAAACACAGCTGGCTCAGTAATACCCAGTAAAGCAGATAAACAAGAAGGATATGCTACCTGTTTTACTTTATTAGAAACAGCCTTCATAGCTACAGCTAATACAGCGCCTGCTTGAGCCACATTTCCACAAGTACCTATTGGATTTAAATAATTCCAACCATCTTGAGCTAACATACTGATTTCCAAGAAATTGAAAATATGATGTATACCAAAAATACCAAATAATTGACCAAAACAACCATATAAAAGTCCACCAATGCCAAAAGGTAAGAATAAAATAGACTTAACTAAGAATAACAATTCTAATTCTAACCAATGAAGAATAGGGCCTAAAACAAATAATGCTAATACAATGCCTACTAATAAAGTCAAAAATGGTGTAATAATCAAATCAACTACATCTGGTATATGTTTTCTAACCCAACATTCAAATTTTGCAGCTAAAACACCTGTAACAAAAGCTGGTAACACAGAGCCTTGATATCCTGATACCTTTATATAATCAAAAAATAATAAAGGCTCAATCTTACCTGCACCTACATCATAAGCACTAGGTAAACTTGGACTTACTAACATCAATCCCAAAACCATACCGATTACCGGACTACCACCAAAATTGCGGAAAGTAGACCAACAAACTAAAGCAGGTAAAAAAGCAAATGCAGTATCTGTTAATATTTTAGAAAAAGTCAACATAGATTCTGGTATATTTGTAGCATCAATTCCTAAAATAGCCAATACAGCATCTTGCATAAGTAAACCACGGACACCCATAAAAAGACCAGTAGCAACTAATACAGGTATGATAGGCACAAATACATCAGAAAACATTCTTATTGCTCTTTGGAAACTATTGCCATATTTTACCTCATCTGCATTATTACTTTCTCCGATTATATTTATAACTTCATTATAAATTCGATTTACTAAACCCGTTCCCAATATAATTTGATATTGCCCCGAATTAAAAAATGAACCTTTTACCTTTTCTATGCTTTCTATCATTTTCACTTGTATTTTATCTTTATCTCTTACAACAATTCTCAATCTTGTAGCGCAATGTCTAACTGAAACGATATTTTCTTTATTTCCTACTAACTCAATAATCTTTTGTGCTAATTCTTTATCTCCCATAATTTGCTCTCCTACCTATCTATATTTTTCGCTATTAATTCACCACATAAATTCCCACTTATTGATATCTTTTCATGTTTACGATATATTCTTGATGAAAATACTTTTTCACCTTCATTTATAAATATCTCTATACTAGAATTGTCTATCCACAATTCCATATCAATAATTTTTTCTAATTTACAAGATTTTTTATCCCAATTATTTGTTAACCAATTCAATCTATAAATGGAAAATTCCATTTTTTCAAAATTATAATTTATTTTAAATTCATCTTCTATAATCCAGTCAATATTTTTATCTTCTTTAATATTTTCTAATTTTAAATATACTGTATGCTTATCATTTAAAATATTAAATTGGTCATCATCACATTCTTTAATAATTATATCTTGCCCCAATAAATTATATAATTCTTTCACAGGTCTTTGATATAATCTATTTTTTTCAAGTAAAATCTCTCTCGGCATGGTCAAACAATGTATACTATCTTGTAATTTGGCAAAAGCTTTTTCTTCCTCATCATTCATTCTAGACATCCACGCCCATAAAATTCGCCTTTTTTTATCATCTTCAAATGTCTGTGGAGCATAAAAATCAAAACCATAATCCATCATAAAATAATTTTCATCTAAATTTTTATCATCAATCTCTCCTGTAGTTTCATCTAAATCAATTACTTTATACACAGAGAAACTTTTTAAAGGTATATCCTTTTCATTATCTCTATATTGTGGACAGTAAAATAATATATATTTATCTCCCATGCGAAACATATCAGGGCATTCTATCATTTGATACGTATTTGATATAGCCAAACTTCTCATATATTGCCAATTTTCACCGTCAAGCGAATGATATAATGCAATTGCTCCTAATTTTGTTTGTTTTATTTGTGCACCTATGACTAAAAAGAAATCATTGTTTTTACCTGCAAAAATCTTAGGATCTCTAAAATGTTCACTATATTTTATTGTTGTATTTATAATTATTCCTTTTTTTAGAAAATTTCTCCCATTATTAGAAATAGCTAAACATTGACTGCTTTTCCGCTCATTATCATATTTCCTATTACCTGTATAAAAAATATATAATTTATCCTTTATAACATAACTACTCCCTGAATATACCCCATTAAAATCATATTCTTGGTCTGGTATAATAGCACTTCCTTTAAAGCTCCAATCAATTAAATTTTTTGAAGTAAATAATCCCCACTCCTTATATGTATGATTTTTTTCAAACCTATTCCATTGAAAAAACACATAATAAATTCCTTTATACTGAATTAACCCATTAGGATCATTTAGTAATCCTACATCAGGTTCTAAATGAAATTTTTGTCTAATATCTATGCTCATTCTTTTCCTTCCTTCCTAAAAACTACATATATATTAAATAATATTTACAGTGATTTTTCTATAGTATTTCTTTACCAAAATATGGAAAAAACAAACCTTTTATTTTATAATATTATCTATGAAAGAATATAAAGAAACTCAACATAGTATACACTATAAATCTTTATCAGATTTATCATTTTATAGTGCTGGTTATGAAAAATGTAAACCTAGTTATAGTTATGGCCCCAAATACAGAAACTACCAATTAATCCATTTTGTCCTCAGTGGTGAAGGCACACTTCATATCAATGAACAAACATTTAATCTAAAACAAGGAGATGCTTTTTTAATTCCTTCGGGAAAAATTTCTTATTACAAAGCTTCAGCTACTAATCCCTGGTGCTATACATGGATTAGTTTTTTAGGGATTAATTCTCAAAACTATATCTATCAAATGATGAAAAAAACTGATGATATTTACATCATTCACAATTTAAATATAACAAAATATAAAACACTAATTGATGAAATTATTAATCTTCAAGAAAACAATGTCATTCATTATCTAAAAGCCAACAGCCTCTTATTTCTCATTCTTGCACAACTATTTGAGGATATTAATCTATCTGAAAATCAAATGCAAACTAAATCTCTCGCTAATGATTTAAAATTTTATTTTGACGTCAACTATGCAGAAAAATTAATCCTAAAGGATATCTCTAAAAAATTTGGTATTCATCCTAATTATCTAACTCGCATATTTCACGAAAAATTTCATTTATCACCGAAACAATATATAATGCAATTAAAACTAAAAAAAGCCCGTAGCCTTTTAATAACTACTGAGCTTTCTATTTCCATTATTGCTTCCTCATTAGGATTTGATGACCAATTAGCCTTTTCACGTACCTTTAAGAAAGAATTTTCTATTTCACCTTCTATGTATAGAAAATATTATGCAGAAAAATAATTTTCCACCTAAAAGTCTAGTAAATTTACTAGACTTTTTTATTTCATATCATTTTTATGTATCTCTCCCCATACACATAATCTATCTAAAATTTCCATGAGCGATTTTCCCCTATCTGATAAACTATACTCTACTTTAGGTGGTATTTGTGGATATTCCTTTCGTATTATCAAGCCATCTTTTTCCAATTCTTTCAAAGATACTGCAAGTGTTTTATGTGAGATAGTCTTTATATATCTTTTTAATTCATTGTATCTGACAATATTAAATTCCATTAAACAGTATAAAATAACCATTTTATACTTGCCTCGTATTAATGATAATGTATAACTAAAACCTGTATCTTCAAAATTAGCATTTTCAATATAATTTTTAAACATCAAAACTCTCCTTTTGGTTAGTATCTAACAAAAATGTGCGTACTTCAAGCAAATAATCTACACTGATATAATTATAAATATAAACATTGGAGGTGTAAATTTATGCATAAAAAAATCTGTATTTTAAATGGAAGTCCCAGAATAAATGGTAATACAAAAGAACTCATCAAATATTTTACTAAAGGAGCAGAAGCTGTAGGTCATGAAGTTACTTGCTTTGATTTACAAAAAATGAATATTCATGGCTGTCTTGGTTGTTGTAATGGAGGTAAAAACGAAGACGCTCCTTGTGTACAAAAAGATGATATGTCGCAAATCTATCCCGTATACAAGACAGCAGACATCATAGTCTTAGCCTCTCCTATGTATTATTGGGGCATCACAGGTCAACTAAAATGTGCTTTTGATCGTTTATTCGCTATAGCCGAATTAAATCCAAATTATGAAAATCCACAAAAAGAATGTATTTTACTTATGGCTTCAGAAGGAAATACCTCTGATAATTTTGCACCAGTTAAGGCTTTTTATGAAGGATTAATATCTCATTTAGGTTGGAAAAATCTAGGCATTGTCTATGCTGGAGGAAATATGATTATTGGCGATATTTTAAATAAACCAGAGCAATTAAAACAAGCCGAAGATTTAGGAAAATCTATTCAATAAGCATCTGATAAATAAAATACCAGCTATCATTTTAGCTGGTATTTTTAAATACTTTCAATTTGCATCAAAGCATTGATGATTTTATGCACTTCATATGGATTAGGATTTTCCTTAGCCAATACTTCTAATATATAATCTTTATCATAAATAAAATCACTAGAATAATTCAATAAATGAATAGCAAACTCATTTGCTTCACATTCATAACGAGCAGGAGAATAATATATTCCTTCATGTTGAAAAAAATAACCTGCATGCCAATGCATACGCACATGACCAAGTTCATGACAAATTACAATTTTTTGAGCTTCATAATTCAATTTATCATTTAATAAAATAGTCTTTTTTCGCAAAACACGCACCAATATTCCACGTATCTTTTCAGGAAGTGGCACATATAAAATATTTACATCTAATTCCTTTGCCAATGCAAATGGATCTGCTGTTTGATATTTATTAACTAAATTTTTCACTCTTAATTTTATATTTTTTCGCATAATTTATTTTTTCTTTCGTTTATTTCTTTCTTTTGCGTCCCAAAAAGCCATTTCTAATGCTTCTTGTATCTGATTTTTTTCTTCTATATTTAACCTATATGTATTACCATCAAATAAAACTTCTGCTTCTTTTAAGAATTTTTCCAAACCTTTATCCTTACCCATAAAATCACCGCCTAATATAATTTTTTATATTATTATATCATACTTATTTTTTTAATTATATAGTTTACAACTTGACAATTTTATTTTTTAGTTATAAACTATTAATCACTTTGCAAATACAAAAAGTTTTAAATAATAATATTAAAGATATTATTTAATTATAAGGTGGTTTTATTTATGAATACAGTATTTTTACCTTCATATAGTGTAGGCAGTGATGTTTACAATCAAATTCCAAAAGTTTGTGGTGCTTATGGCAAAACAGCTGTAGTTATCGGTGGTAAAACAGCAATTTCTAAAGCCAAAGATGCCCTTTTAGCTGGAGTACATAATTCTAATATCGAAATAATTGATTTTATCTGGTACGGTGGCGACTCTACTTATGCTAATATAAAAAAACTTGCTCAAAATCCTCAATTTCAAAAAGCAGATATGGTTTTTGCTGTAGGCGGTGGTCGTGCTATTGATACTTGCAAAACTCTTTGTGATATGGAAAATAAGCCTGTTTTTTCCTTTCCAACAATAGCTTCTAACTGCTCTCCTGTAACAGCTGTTTGCGTAATTTATGATGATGAAACTCATGGCTTCAAAGAATTATATTTCCCTCAAAAAAGCCCTCTACATAGCTTTATCAATACAAAAATAATCACTGAAGCTCCTTATGAATATATTTGGGCTGGTATCGGTGATGCTTTATCCAAACAATATGAAACTGGCTTTTCCTCTCGTAATGATGAAATGAGCCATACAAATGCTTTAGGTGTACAAATCAGCAAAAATTGTTCTGATACTTTATTGCAATATGGTCTTGAAGCTTTGACTTCTGCTAAAAATCATCAAGTAAGTGAAGCTTTAGAACAAGTAGTATTAACTATAATCGTAAGTACAGGTCTTGTTTCTGTGCTTGTTATAAATGATTATAATAGTTGTCTTGCTCACTCTATATATTATGGTTGCACTATGCTTCCTCAAGGAGAAAAACATCTTCACGGCGAACTTGTAAGCTATGGCGTACTTGTAATGTTACTCTTAGATAAACAACAAACTGAATTTGAAAAAGTTTATGCATTTAACCGCCAAGCTAAATTACCAACTTGTCTAAAAGATATTGAAATCAGCACTAAAGAAGAACTCGATATTGTATTAGATAAAGTAATGACTACAAATGATATTGTCCATGTACCATACAAAATCACTCGTGAAATGGTTTATGATGCTATCATGGATTTAGAAATTTATCATCAAGAACATTTAAATTAACAAAAAAAGGCACTAATAAGTGCCTTTTTTTTATCAAATATATTTTTTATTATTTTGCATCAATAATTTTATTATTAATTACATCATATTGAATTACATCATATACATTTGTTTTGCCATCTTGATGTACTTCTACTAATCCACTAAATTCTGCTATTTTAGTTCGCCAATTGAAAGAACATTTTTCTGCTTGAATAGTTATATCTGGTCTTTCTAAAATAGCATCGCCTTTTATAATCGCTGTTTTTAATTCATCAGAAGCATAGACACTACCACCTTTAAATTTAATTTCTTCTTGAGGTTCTTCCACATATACATTGCCATTTGCCCATACTTCTTTAGTTACTAAATTGACACGAGCTTTATCTGCTCCTATAGTTCTTGTATCAGTCTTTACTAAGACATTTCCTTCAAGTACAAAACAACCTGAGGAAATATCAAAATACTTACTATCAGATGTTACAGATACACTTGCACTAGATACTCCTACCATAGATAACATCAATACACAAACTAAAAACATTGATTTCATTAAAAGCTTTAATTTAATCATAAATTTTTTTCTCCTATTTCTTTAAATATTCTGGTAATCTATCAAAAACCTTCAAAGCATTATGATAAAATACATCATCATAAGCCTTTTTAGGTATTATTGATTGTATTACTTTAATATACTCTTTCATATCCACTAAAGGCCAATCAGAGCCATACATCAATTTTTGATAATCATGTAAATAATTAAACCATGTCCTAAATATATTTAAATATGGTTTAAATTCTTTTATCTGCTTTTTAGCTTTAAATTTACCTTCCATCAAACCTGACAAATCCATATATACATTTTTATTTTTAGCTACTACTTCCACTGCATCAGCCACCCATGGAGTTCCACAATGAGCAATTACAAATTTCACCTTAGGAAAATCAACAGCCACTTCATCTATAATTAACGGCTGTGAATATTTTAATTTTCCCATTGAATTTGCTGTATCACCCATATGAAAAACCACTGGTACATCATATTTCTGTGCTAATTTATAAAAATCTCTATATTTCTTATCTGTAGCCAAATATGGTTGATATCCTGTATAAATCTTTAATCCAACCGTTGAATTTTCTTCTAATTTTTGCTTAAAACTATCTAATGTATCTTTAAGATTTTCCTTATTAATAGCCAATGCATTAATACCTAAACATTGTGCTAAAAAAGGCGGAAATTTTTCTTTTCCATGATATATTATCTGTGGATTACTAAGATTATTTTCTTCGCAAATATCCACACCCATACCAATACCTAAAACTATATTATTTTTCTTAAATTCATTTTGTACTTCTTCTAAGGTACATTTTAAACCAATATTTTCAGCTGTTTTATTAAATATCCCTTTAGCTGAAAAATGCATATGACAATCTATAATTTTATCCATCATATTTTCACCTCTTAAATCTATACCCTATCTAAACTCTATTATACAAATTATCTATCTTAAGCTCAATAAACTTACTCACCTAGTTTGATTAAATTATCATTAAAATTATTTATCAATGTAAAAACGCCTTAATCATAAGGCGTTTTCTTTTTCTACTTATTTATTTTTCAAAAGGATATTTCATATTCCATTGATTACGTATCTTATCTAATATTTCCATGACGAAAATAGTTTCTTTATGTGGCATTGCTTCACATTCTAATTCATTTTTATCAATCGCTTTAGCACAAGCTAAAACTTCATATTCATATCCTGTTACTTGTTTTGGTATTTCTACTTCTTTGATTAAATTATGTTCTATATCATAAATTTTTATTGCTTCAGGATTATTGATATTAGTTACACAAATATAACCTTTTTCTCCATAAATAAAACCACATCTATCTGTTGGTGTCATCATAGAAGCATGAAGAACTGCCATTTTCCCATCATTCCAAGTGATTGTTATACTATCTGTCAAATCTACACCTTTATCTGACATCACAGCTTTTGCAAAAATATCTTTTATATCATTGCCAAATACCATTAAAGCAAAGTTAACTGTATATACACCTACATCAAGTAAAGCACCGCCAGCAAGTTCTGGAGAAATCATACGTTTAACATCTTTAAGCGGATAACCTAAATTTGCCTGAATTGAATGTACTTGCCCTATAATGCCAGAAGCAATAACATCATTTATTAATTTTCGTGAAGGCATATATCTTGTCCAAATTGCTTCTGTGATAAGTACATTATTTTCCTTAGCTAAAGCTAATAAATCCTTTGTTTCTTCTGCATTTACAGTAAAAGGTTTTTCACACAAAACATTCTTTTTATTTTCTATACATAATTTAGCTATACGATAATGCTCATTATGTGGTACGGCAATATAGATTAAATCAATATCTTCATCTTGAATTAATTCCATATAAGAACCATATGCTTTTTCTATTTTATATTCATCTGCAAATGCTCTTGCCTTAGTCAAAGTTCTTGAAGCTACTGCATAATTTTTTATATTTTCATCATTTAATCCATTCAAAGTTTTTGCCATCAAAGAAGCGATTAAACCTGTTCCTACAATACCAACTTTCATCTGTTTCATTAAATTAAAACTCCTTAAATATTATTCAAATTATTAGCATCTATATATTTATTATCAGCAAGCCATTTTAATTGATACGAACGACGAGCTGTCCATGCGATATCATTTATATATGAAGCATTAACTGCTGCACCTATGCCTGCTCCTATAATCGGCATTATCTGCATCAACTTACGTTTAGTCAAATTAATACCTAATTGTTTAGCAACTTTTTTGACTAAATTGCTCATTAAAACTTCTTCAATTATTTTCTTTTGTAAAAAATCTGATTTCAATGCTAATAATGCTTCCTTTTTCTCCTTCATATCATTAGCACCTGATACAGATAAAATATTCAACACAAATTCTTTATCTTCATCTGATTTAACTTCATATCCATAACACATAGCAATCTTATGAATAGTTCTAAAAGCTAAAACTATAACAGCCCCCACATCAGCTACCATTGTTGCTGTACCGCCAAGCCCTGTAGCAAACCCTTCAGAACCAGCAAAACCTATCGCCCATTTATGCACATTACTAGCTAACTTATCAGATAGTGCCAAATCTTTATGACGCAATTCTTCGATAGTATCTACACCAGCATTTTTCAAAATATCATTTTTACTTGCTAATTTTTGACCAATATCATGGGCATGATATATTGCCTTTTCTACTACAACCTCTGGAATTACTTTTCTCGTAAATTTACTCATAGGTGAAAAAATCTTATTCATTCCAGTATTGACTACGCTAGGTTTTTGCTGTTCCCATTTACTGATTTCTACCAATTGTTTTTCTATATATTCATCATACATTAAGATACCCTCCTTCCTTATTCTCCACAATAAAATTAATTACAAAAAAAGATTAATTAATTTACCTTAGTAGGCATATTAATTAATCTTTTTCCTCTACTTCATATTTTTTTGCCAACTAATTAAATCCGCCAAAGTAATATTATCCACAACTTCACTTATAGCATCATATAATTTTTCCCAAAGAATTAATGTTGGACATCTATCTGCACGTGTACAATTATTGATATCATCATCAAGGCAAGCTACTGGGGCTAAACTTCCCTCTATCAAACGTAAAATCATGCCTACTGTATACTCTTCTGGTTTTTTAGTCAGTCGATATCCGCCCTGCGGTCCACGCAAGCTTTTTACAAATCCTGCCTTATTTAAACTAGATACTATTTGTTCCAGATACTTATCTGAAATCTGCTGTCGTTCAGCAATATCCTTTATTCGAACCGGTGTTTTTGCATCATTTAATGCGATATCTAACATCAATCGCAATGCATATCTACCTTTAGTTGATATTTTCATCGAGCTTCAATCCCACCTTACTATAAAATTAAATAAATCCTATCTAATTTATAGTATAGCATGAAATTTTTTTCAAAAAAACTATTTACTAAAAAATATTACTCTAAACTACTAGCTTCACCAGCAACAAAGCCCATAGAAAAAGCTGCTTGCAAATTATATCCACCTGTAAAAGCGTCCACATCTACTACTTCGCCAACACAATACAAATCTTTAATTAGTTTTGACTCCATAGTTTTAGGATTTATTTCTTTTGTAGAAATACCGCCAGCTGTTACAATAGCTTCGCTAAGTGGTCTTGTCTTTGTAACAGTCATCACCATATCTTGCAATAAATCAACTAATCTTTCACGTTCAGCCTTGCTTATTTGATTTACAAATTTATTTTCATCAATAAAAGCTAAATCAATCACTGTACTAATCATTTTGCTTGGCAATAAATCGCCTAAAGCATTTTTTATTTGTTTTCTACTATATTTTTCAAAATCTCTACAAATGCGTTTATCAAGCTGTTCTTTTGTCAAAGCAGGTTTTAAATTTAAAGATAATTCTACAATTTTTCCTTCTCTTAACCATTTAGCAATATCACGACTTAAAGTCAAAATGATTGGCCCACTTACACCAAAATGAGTGAATAACATTTCACCAAACATTTCTTTTTTTACATCACCATCAACTAATACCTTTAAATTTACATTGCGAAGTGATAAACCTTGGAAATCTTTTACCCAATCTTCTTCACATTCTAAAGGTACAAGTGCTGGAAATAAATCTTCAATAGTATGACCTATCTGTTTTGCCATACGATAACCATCACCTGTTGAGCCTGTTCCAGGGAAAGATGAGCCACCTGTAGCTAAAATAACAGCATCGGCTTCATATAATTTATCTTCTTCAGTGATTACACCTGTTACTTTATTATTATCTACTTTTAAAAATTTTACACTTTCATTTAACTTTATCTGTACAGCCAATCTATGCAATACCTTTTCAAAAGCATTTACAATATCAATGGCTTTATCACTTACAGGGAAAATTCGTCCACCGCGTTCTTCTTTTAATGGCACATCTAATTCTTCAAAAAAGCTTCTGATATCCCAATTAAAGAATTTGCTAAATACACTATATAAAAATCTACCATTACCAGGAATATTTTTTACAAACTCTTGCAATGGTGCTGTATTTGTTACATTGCAACGACCTTTACCAGTAATTAATAATTTTTTACCCAAGCGATTATTTTTTTCCAATAACATCACTTCTGCACCATTTTGTGCAGCACTGACAGCCGCCATGAGTCCAGCAGCACCACCGCCAACAACAATAACTTTACGCATTATTTATCTCCTATTTTTTTACGCAAACGCAATAATTCAGTTTCAGTTAATTTTCTATATTCTCCACGTTTTAATTTACTCAAAGTAAGACCTGCAAAAGCTATGCGTTTTAAAGCTTTAACTTCATATCCTAAAGCCTTGAACATACGACGAACTTGACGATTTTTACCTTCATAAATAGTGATTTCCACACGAGATTCTTTCAAAGTTTTATTTATGGAATCTAAATACACATCAGCAGGTGCCGTCTTGCCATCTTCCAATTTCACACCATTTGCTAATTTATCCAAATCTTCCATATTAATAATGCCATCTATTCTTGCCACATAAGTTTTGCCAATTTCATACTTAGGGTGCAATAATTTATTCATAAATTCGCCATCATTTGTGAGTAATAATAAACCTTCTGTATTATAATCCAAACGACCAATAGGGAAAATTCTTTCTTCTACATCAGATAAAATATCTACAACTGTTTTTCTACCTTTTTCGTCTTTTACACTAGAGATATACCCTTTTGGTTTATTGAGCATATAATAAACTTTTTTTGCTTCTACTTTAAGCATTTTTCCATTATAAGAAACTTTATCTTTCACTGGGTCAACTTTCGTACCTAATTCAGTAACAACTACCCCATTGACGCGGATTTTACCATCTGTAATTAATTTTTCTGCTCCACGACGAGAAGCAATCCCTGTACGAGCTAAAAATTTTTGTAATCTTTCTTGCAAAATAATTCTCCTTATATTTTATTATCTATATCAAATTATATCATATAATAAATATCATCTTTATGAAAAAAGAGTATGAATTTCTTATCATTCATACTCTTATATTTCTCATTTTATAATACTACCTTATGTGGTGCTATCTTATGTTCGCTAAATACATAACGACCTATACCAGCAAACTCTTTATCTTTATATAAACGAATAAATTTTTCTGTTATTTCTTCATCTTCTTTAACAGCAATTTGTTTACCTTGTTTAATCATTACTGCTTCTTCATCAGAAATAACATATTTTGGTAAATGCTTTATCGGAAAATCTATTGATAATAGCGCCATATGTGGTAATAAACCTATTTCTTCTGTAGTAAATGCATCTTCTAATTTAAATGCTCCCACATGAGTGCGAATTAAGAAACTCATCACTGTAGGTATTCCTAAATATTTACCAATATCCATACATAAACTGCGAATATAAGTACCTTTAGAACAAACTACTTCAAAAATAAAACCATTTTGTGTCATCTCTTGAAATTTAATATCATGAATGACAACATCTCTTTCTGGCATTTCTACTTCTATATTTTTACGAGCCAAATTATACGCTTTTTCACCATTAATTCTAATAGCTGAATACATTGGTGGTCTTTGTTTTATTTCACCACGAAATGTTTCTAATGCCTCTTTTACTTTTTCAGCTGTAGGCATAGTATAATTTTCCATCGTTTCAATGATTTTTCCTGTATCATCACCAGTATCAGTACTTAGACCAAAAGTTACTTCCACTTTATAGGACTTATCTACATCGTCCATATACTCAAGCATTCTTGTAGCTTTTCCCAGTGCCACTGGCAAAACTCCAGCAGCAGCAGGGTCTAAAGTCCCAGCATGACCAACTTTTTTCAATCCATAAACTTTACGTAAATGAGATACAATATCATGTGAAGTTATTCCTGGTGCCTTCAAAACATTTACAAATCCATTAGGCATTTTCTTTATTCATTCCTTTGATAATAGCATTAAGTACGATATCTTTTGCTTCCATAAGATTTTTATATACAGTCGCACCAGCTGCACGAATATGACCGCCACCGCCAATAGATTGAGCAATCTCACTGACATTTACTGATTTTGAACGCATGCTTACTCTAGTTACTTCATCATCAGCATATTTAATCATCACAGCTACATCTACACCACGAATATTTCTAGCAAAATTAACAAAGCCCTCTGTATTATCAGCAGACTCTTTTAAAACCTTATCAATAATCATTAAAGCAATTTTGCCATCATGATATAACTCAATAGTATCTATAGCTCTTCCAGCTGCCTTTACACTAGAAAAAGAACGTTGGTAAAATACTTCAGAAATTTTATCTGGTTTTACACCAATTTCTAATAATTCTGCAGCAGCTTTTAATGTATAAGGTGTTGTATTGCTATAACAGAAAAATCCTGTATCAGAACAAAGACCTGTATAAATACATGTAGCTGCTTCTAAATTAAATTGCCAATTCATTTCTTTTATTAAACTATAGACAATTTGAGCTGTAGCTGCCGCTTTAGCATCAACATAGCAATAATCAGATACTTTTGTATTAGATATATGATGGTCTAAATTCAAAATAGGTGCTTTTACTACATCTTTTACTCTGCCGATACGGTCAACATCAACATCTAAAATCACAAGTAAATCACACTCTATAATCTCACCATCTTGAGGTTTTTGATATAAATCTAAACTTTCCATCATACCGAGATTATCTGGTAAATCATCATCTAATAAAATTTTTATATCTTTATTAGTTCCCTTTAGGGCATGATATAGCCCTAAAGTTGAACCAACATTATCACCATCAGGATTTACATGAGAAGATAACACTATTTTATTAGCTTTTTCAATTAATTCACCAGCTTGTTTTAGTGTTACTTCCATTATTTTTGCTCCTCATCTTTTTGCACTTTTATCAATAATTCTTGAATATGTGCACTATATTGAAGTGAAGTATCCATGAAAAATTTAATTTCTGGAATAAATTTTAAACGAATACGATGCGCTAATTCTCTGCGAATGAAACCTAAGGAAGAATTTAAACCCTTCCATGTATCTTCGATTTGTTTATCACTGCCTAAAATACTTACATATAATTTAGCATTGTGTAAATCACTAGATACATCAACTTCTGTAATAGTTACAAAACCGATACGAGGGTCTTTCAATTCTCGCATAATGATTTCACTAGCTTCTTGTTTAATCAATTCTTGTACTTTTTCTATACGAACGCTTCCCATTAATATACTCCTTATTTCTGTGGAATTTCTTCCATATCATATACTTCAAGGATATCGCCTTCTTTAAAGTCACGATAATTATCAATAGTAATACCGCATTCATAACCAGTTGCTACTTCTTTTACATCATCTTTGAAACGACGTAAAGATTCAATCTGACCTTCGTATAATACAATATTATCACGAATAATACGGATTTTAGAGTTATTACATACTTTACCTTCAAGTACATAAGAACCAGCAACTAAAGCTTTGGAGAATTTCATAACTTGACGAATTTCTACTTTACCTTGAATTACTTCTTTATATTTAGGTGCAAGCATACCTTTCATAGCTGCCTGAATATCATCGATAGCTTCATAAATTACGCGATAAGTATGAATATCAATTTTTTCAGTATCAGCTAATTTACGTGCATTTGCATCTGGACGTACGTTAAATGCAATAATTAAAGCATTTGCCGCAGAAGCGAGCATTACGTCAGATTCAGTTACAGCACCAACGCCAGAGTGAACGATACTTACACGAACTTCGCTTTCATTTTTATTAAGACCTAAAAGTGAAGAAGACACTGCTTCTACAGAACCTTGAACGTCAGCTTTAATCAAGATATTTAATTCTTTGATATCGCCTTCGTTTATCTGATTGAATAAGTCATCTAAAGAAACTTTCTTAGAACGCATAAGTTCATTACGCTGTTTTTCAATACGTTTTTCAGCAATAGTTTTAGCAAGCTTTTCATCTAATGCTGCAAGTTCATCCCCAGCTTCTGGAACATCAGCAAGACCTAAAATTTCTACTGGCATAGAAGGACCAGCTTTTTTAACTTTTTCACCACGATCATTGATCATTGCACGAACTTTACCACAAGCAGTACCTGCAATAATGAAATCACCGATATGAAGTGTACCATTTTGTACAAGTACAGAAGCTACAGGACCACGACCTTTATCAAGACGTGCTTCGATTACTACACCACGAGCTTCGCGATTAGCATTAGCTTTGAGTTCTTGTACTTCTGCTACTAATAAGATCATTTCTAAAAGGTCATTAATACCTTCTTTTTTCTTCGCGGAAACAGGTACCATGATTGTAGTACCGCCCCATTCTTCTGGAATGAGTTCATGTTCAGCAAGCTGTTGTTTTACATGGTCAGGATTTGCACCTGGTTTATCCATTTTATTAATAGCTACAACGATTGGCACTTTTGCTGCCTTAGCATGGTTGATAGCTTCTAAAGTCTGAGGCATAACACCATCATCAGCTGCAACTACAAGTACAGCTATATCTGTAACTTGAGCACCACGAGCACGCATAGCTGTAAAAGCTTCATGACCTGGTGTATCTAAGAATACAATTTTTTGGCCATTACACATAACTTGATATGCACCGATATGCTGAGTGATACCACCTGCTTCATTTGATGTTACAGATGTTTTACGAATAGCATCAAGTAAAGAAGTTTTACCATGGTCAACGTGTCCCATTACTGTTACAACAGGAGGACGAAGTGCTAAGTTTTTAGGGTCATCTTCAAATTCTGGGATTTCTGTTAAATCAACTTCAGGTGGAAGTTCTTCGACAGCAATACCAAATTCTTCTGCAATCAAAGAAGCTGTTTCAAAATCAAGTTCCTGATTGATTGTAGCCATTGTACCGAGTAACATTAATTTTTTGATAACATCTGTTACAGGGTATGTCATTTTACTAGCTAATTCTTTAACTGTAATTGTTTCGCCAACTTTAATATGTTTTGGACGAATGATTTCTTGTGGTTTGTTTTCCACTACAGGCTTAGCATTTTTGCCTTTATTCTTTTTATTGCCAGCAAATTTATTATTAAAATTATTATTGTTGTTATTATTTTTCTTATTGTTATTGCGATTATTGTTTTTATCGTTATTTTGTGGACGATTATTTTTATTGTTACGATTTTTATTATTAGCAATATTATTTACTGGAGTATTTTTTGTTTTATGTTCATTTGTACTAGCATTATTTCTAGTATTATTGCGATTATTGTTCTGATGTGTATTATTCTGATTGTTTTTGTTTTTATTGTTGTTGTTATTATTATTTGCAGAATTATTATTTTTATGATTTACATTCTGCTGATTATTTTTTTTTGCTGTTTGTTGTTTATTATTATCTTTATTATTCACGATACTAGCTATAACCTCACGTTCTTTCTCGCCAACCAAGTTTAGGTTGTTACTAACATTAATATTATTTTTATTTAAAATATCAATTATTTTTTTGCTATCTAAAGAAAACTCTTTAGCTAATTGATAAATTCTATATTTGGACATTAAGCCACCCCCAGGGTTTTCAATTATCCAATATCTTTAAAATGGCTTTCTTAAAGCCTTCATCACAAATCGCTGTAGCTGCTCTATCAGTTTTTCCAATAGAATTTGCCATCTCATCTTTTGTAAGTTCTGTATATCTCAACAAAACTTTACTATTTTTTGCCATTTTTTCATATTTAGCTTTTGTCGCATCAGCAACATCATTTGCCAATAATATCAATTTAATATTATTTTTACTGCTTAAAGCTTTTTCAATGACAAATTCTCCAGATATAACTTTACCAGCACGACATGCAATGCTTACAATATTTATTAATTTAACCTTATTGTTCATCAAGTTTGGCAAATTCCTCTTTTAGCTGTTCATATACTGAATTATCTATCTGACATTTAAAAGATTTTTCTAAACGACGCTGTTTCACTGCTGTATTTAGACATTCAATATTCTTACAAATATAAGCACCACGTCCAGATTTCTTACCGGTGAAATCTACACTGAATTCACCTTCTGGACTTTTAACTATACGAATCATTTCACGTTTACTATGAGGTTCTTGACAACCCACACATAAACGAACAGGAAGTTTTTTCATTACTTATCGCTCCCTATTATTAATCTACAGAAAAAGATTCTTCACTTACAACATTAACCATGTTCATATCGTCTGAATCAAAGCCTTCTTCTGCAGCTTGAGTTTCGCTCTTAATGTCGATTTTCCAACCAGTGAGTTTTGCAGCCAATCTAGCGTTTTGTCCTTCTTTACCAATAGCTAAAGATAATTGATAATCTGGTACGATTACTCTAGACATTTTCTTTTCTTCATTTACTGCAACAGATACAACTTTTGCAGGGCTTAAAGAATTTGCTATATATTTTGCTGGATCTTCATTCCATTTTACGATATCAATTTTTTCGCCACGAAGTTCATCTACTACAGCTTGAACACGTAAACCTTTTTGACCTACACAAGAACCAACTGGATCGATTTCTTCATTTGCAGAAAATACCGCTATTTTGGAACGCATACCTGGTTCACGAGCTACAGATTTAATTTCAACTGTACCTTCTTGAATTTCAGGTACTTCAAGTTCAAATAATCTTTTCAATAAACCAGGATGTGTACGAGATACTAAAATCTGAGGACCTTTAGAAGTTCTTTTTACTTCTACTACATAAACTTTAATGCGATCGTTATGTTTATATTGTTCTGTGCTGATCTGTTCAGATGGTGCAAGTACAGCTTCTGTTTTACCAAGGTCAATAAATACATTATGACCTTCCATTCTCTGTACAGTACCAGTTAAAATATCACTAGAACGATTAGAATATTCCTCATAGATAATACCACGTTCTGCTTCTCTAATACGCTGTACTACTACTTGTTTTGCAGTTTGAGCTGCAATGCGTCCAAAGTTAGCAGGTGTTACTTCTACTTCTACTACATCATCTAAAACAATGCTTTCGCCAAATTGTTTTTGAGCTTGTAATAAAGAAATCTCTGTAACTTTATTTTCCACTTTTTCTACAACTTTTTTCTGAGCGTATACATGAAATTCGCCAGTTGCTCTTTCTAAATACACACGCACATTAGAAGCAGTGTTGAAATTTCTTTTATAAGCAGATACCAATGCTGCTTCTACTGCTTCAAATAATACTTCTGGTGCTATGCCTTTCTCCTGTCCAACTTCTTTTAACGCATCTAAAAAGCCTTTATCTTTGGTTGCCATTTAATTACATTTACTCCTTAATCTTAATTTAAAAATCAATATGCAATCTAACTAAAGCAATATCTTTTAATGCTATTTCTCTAGTTTCATCAATAGTAATAATATCTTTTGTATAACCAGTTAATTTACCAGTTATCATTTTTTCACCATCAATAGCCTTATATAATGTAATATCTACCAATTTGCCCATTTCGCGTTTAAAATCTTTTTCTTTTTTCAACGCACGGTCAAGTCCTGGTGAAGACACTTCCAAAATATAGCGGTCATTGATAATATTTAATTCTTCAAGCTTTTCATCCAGTAGGCCGCTTACTTCCTGACAATCATCAAGGCCAATGCCACCTTCTTTATCGATGTATACACGTAAAAACCAATCACGTTCTTTTACATACTCTACATCAACAAGTTCATAATCAGTATTAGCTAAAATTTCTTCAGCAATTTTTTCAACTGCTTCTTCCACACGATTTGCCATCGAAACACCTCCTGTAATATTATCCCCAATATAAAGTAAAGAGTGGGCGTCTACCCACTCTTTAAGGAATAATCAAATTAACTTCTTTAACTAGTATAGCATAGAAAATTTATCTATGCAAGATTTTATACATTTATACAAAAAATATCTCTATAAAATAATTTCTACTATTTACAATAGCTTATCATCATATTATTAAATCTAAATTATTTCATTTAACTTTTTCTTTTTCTGAGTTCATCTAATTTTGCCATGACTTCATCATTTATTCTTGAACCGATTTCACTTCTTCTCAATGGCAATACATGCTCACCTGTATATTCATCGCGAATATTTTTTTTGCTATGTTTTATTCTTCGCCACAATTCATTTGCAGAAATACGATATGCTCCTGCTCCTAAAATCAAAGACTGCTCTGCTCCATCAGAAGTTACTACATATACTTCTCTACCATAATACTTAGTAGCTTCATATACACTGCGTTCAATATAACTATCAGCTGTTTCTTTTTCCTTTGTATAAACCACTTTACAATGTTTAGATTTTTCTTCGACATTTTCTTCCGCATTAGTATATTGTGCGTCAAAAACTATAGTAATATCATATTTTTCATACTGTCCATATTCCATTAAAAGATGAATTAATTTTTCTCTAGCAAAATCTAAATCATCATTGATGAATTTCTTTAAACTTTCCCATGCATTTATTATATTATAGCCATCTACTACCATGTATTTTTCATGTCGATTTGGTGTCAAATATGTTCTACTTCTATTCATAAGCTATTATTCTCCAATTCAATTTTTTGACATTTCTTATTATACCATAAATACTATTATCTTTGCTTTATACTCTTTCCTATGTTAAAATTTATATCAGTTAATTTTGAATTTATAGGAGGAATTTTCGTGGCTATTTTAGATATAAAAAAAGCTGGTGATCTTGTTTTAAAACAACAAGCTCAACCAATTGAAAGAATTGATAAAACAATCCGTACTTTACTTGATGATATGGCAGAAACTATGTACAAAGCTAATGGTGTAGGTCTTGCTGCACCACAAGTTGGTCAATCTATCCAAGTAGTAGTTATCGATGTAGGTGAAGGACTTTTAGAACTCATCAACCCTACTATTATTCGCAAAGAAGGCACTGAGATAGACACTGAAGGCTGTTTAAGTGTACCCGAAATTTATGGTGAAGTAGAACGTGCTGCTAAAGTAAGCGTTGAATATTTAAATCGTCGTGGAAAACGTCATCGCATTACTGCTACAGGACTTCTTGCACGTTGCCTTCAACACGAAATAGACCATTTACATGGAAGATTATTTATCGATATTGCCAATAATCTTCATAAAGCTCAAAAATAAGAGGTGTTTTCCATGCCAATAAAAAATATTGTTTTCATGGGTACTCCAGAATTTGCTGTACCTTGCTTAGATATTTTAAATCAACACTACAATGTAACTGCTGTATATACACAACCAGACAGACCAAAAGGACGTGGTCAAAAATTAGCTATGTCCCCTGTCAAAGAATATGCTCTAAAACATAATTTACCAGTATATCAGCCAGAAAAAATCAAAACACCAGAATGTGTAGCTGAGCTTCGCGAATTAAAACCTGATTTAATTATCGTTGTTGCTTTTGGTCAAATTCTTTCTAAAGAAATACTTGATATACCGCCACTTGGCTGTGTAAATGTACATGGTTCATTATTACCTCGTTGGCGCGGTGCAGCTCCAATCCACTGGTCAATCATCAGTGGCGATAAACAAACTGGTATCACTACTATGTATATGGACGTTGGTTTAGATACTGGCGATATGATATTAAAAGCTACTACTGAAATCACTCCAGATATGACTACAGCACAACTTCATGACAAATTAATGGTTCAAGGTGCTGATTTATTATTGCAAACAGTTCAATTAATCGAAGAAAATAAAGCTCCTCGTGAAAAACAAGATGACAATTTATCTTGCTATGCTAAAATGTTAAACAATGATAATTGTCGCATTGATTGGACAAAATCTGCCCAATATATCCATAATTTAGTACGTGGATTGAATTCTTGGCCAGTCGCTTATACTACTTTAAACAATAAGAAATTTAAAATCTGGCAAACAAGAGTAACTACAGGAACTGGAAATCCTGGTCAAATCATAAAATTAACTAAACAAAGTATTATTGTAGCTACTGGTGAAGGTGCGATTGAACTTCTTGAAATCCAACCACCTAATAAAGCAAAAATGCCAGCAAGTTCATATATAAACGGTCATAAACAAGAACTTGAAAATAATGTATCTTTTATCTAAACGTAACAAGCGAAAGTAGCCTAGCTATTTTCGCTTTCTTACTAATTTTTTACCAATTTTACACTACACGAAAGATTAGGATAAACTATATGTATAATGATATTTTAAAAAATACTAAAAAACGCTTATTTATAAAATTAGCTACTATTAGCTTATTTAGTATAATGTTTTTCACCTATTTGATTATTTGGTTATGTTATCCACGCCTAGTTGTTTTAGACTTAGCTTTTATTGCCCAATTAGCTTTTACCATTGTTAGCATAGTATTTATTTTCTGTTGTCTATTCATTCTAAATATGATTTTCAACATAGCAAATATAAAAGCCTTTTCTTTTCTTGATAAATATATCTTCAATTTTATCAATTTTCTTTTCCCTATTATCATATTGTGGGGAAAAATCTTCGGCATAGGACGACGTGAAATTGAACGTTCTTTTATTGCCTTAAATAACTATATACTCACACATAAAAACATCAAAGTAGAAGCTAAAGACTTATTAGTTATCTCCCCACACTGTCTACAACTAGCAACTTGCCCACACAAAATAACTCATGACATCAATAATTGTAAGCATTGCAATCAATGTACTATTGGCCCATTAATCGATATGGCAAATAGAATGGGTTTTCATTTCCGTGTGGCAACAGGTGGAACTTTAGCTCGTAAAATTGCCAAAGAACTCCGCCCTAAAATGTTATTAGCTATTGCTTGTGAACGTGATTTAACAAGTGGCATACAAGACGTATATCCTCTACCAGCTGCTGGAGTTTTAAATATTCGACCTAACGGCCCTTGTTATAATACCACTGTAGACTTAGAATTAGTCGAACAAACAATTAAACAATTTATTAAATAACAAAAAAGTTGTAATCACTTGATTATATATCATTTGATTACAACTTTTTATTTCTATTGTTTTTTAGCCATCAATTCAGCATACATATCGCTGATAGTTTTTCTATATACCGGATGTAATTTATACGGAGCAATCTGCATTAATGGTTTTAATACAAAATCGCGATTTTTCATATCTGGATGCGGAACTATCAAATCATCTTCACTTATAATATCATCATCATAAAAAATTATATCTAAGTCTAACGTTCTAGGTCCCCAATGTATTTTACGCTCTCTACCTGCATGTTCCTCTACTTTTTGCAAAATCTGTAATAATTCATCTGCTGGTAAAAGTGTCTCTATCTTCATAACACCATTTAAAAATACATCTTGTTCCACATTTCCATATGGTTCTGTAACAATTTTATCTGAAATAGCCACTATATTTATTTGTGGTAAATTACTCAAAGCTTCAATGGCTTCATCTATAAATTTCTCTTTATCTCCTAAATTAGAGCCAAACGCTACAAAAGCTTCATGCCAACCACGTTCAATTTCTACAGATACGGACTCAAATTCCTTTTCGATAGGTGCATGTGGCTTTCTAATTTCCAATAAAACACTTTTTACTAATTTAAATTCTAATAATAATGCCTGTGCTAATTGTTCAGCTACAGTTTCAATCAAATCATAAGTATGCTTAGTCATAAAATCATGAATAAAATCACATACTGTTCCATAATTAGTAGAAGCGTCTAAATCGTCATTCATGCCAGCTTTTCTTGTATTTGTATATAATTCAGCATTAACATAAAAATACTGACCTTTTTCTTTTTCTTCATCATATACTCCATGATAAGCATATACTTCTAAATTATCAATGCGAATTATATCCATCAAAAATTACCTCCAGCATATTTTATAGCTTCTGCCATTTTTATAGCTCTTAAATTTTCTTTTATATCATGAACTCGTACAAAATCATAATCTGCTAACACTGCCATAATAGATGTAGTAATTGTACCTTCTACTCTCTCATCAGCAGGCAAATCCAAAGTTAATCCCACCACAGATTTTCTTGAAGCTCCTAACAATAAAGGAAAATTCAATTTGTGTAGACTAGATAAATTTTTTAACATAATTAAATTTTGCTCATATGTTTTAGCAAAACCAATACCAGGATCTAAAATTATCTTATCTTTTTTTATTCCAGCATTTTGAGCAATATCTATAGTTTCTTGTAAATCCTCCACTACATTAGTCAAAAAATCTTTATAATTCGTATCTTTGCGATTATGCATCAAACAGCAAGCTACATCATTTTCTGCTATAACTTTTGCTAAAATATCATCATATTTTAAGCCCCAAATATCATTAATTAAATCAGCACCTGCTTTTATTCCTTCTTTAGCTACATTTCCCTTATATGTATCTAAAGATATTGGCACATCAAACTCTTTTTTCAAATTTTCAATAACAGGAACAATACGTGATATTTCTTCATCATCACTCAAAAGCGTATATCCAGGTCTTGTTGACTCTCCGCCAACATCTATGATATCTACACCTTCTTTTATCATTTCTTGCGCATGAAATAAAGCTTTATCTAAAGAATTAAATCTACCACCATCAGAAAATGAATCAGGTGTTACATTCAAAATTCCCATAATATAAGTATGTCTGCCAAAATCAAACTCTCTACTACCAATTTTCATAAAAAATACCTCAAATAATTAATATTTTAATTTTAAATTTTTCTTTTCATCTTTCCAATTACAAATAGGCTCAACTTGACAACAAAAACAAGCCCTGCTCATTTTATCAGCTCGATACAATAACCCATTTAAATTCTTTTCTTCACTAGTTTTACTATCTCTATGTTTTAAAATAGCTTCAATGATTTGATTTTTTTCTTCTACAGTGAAATCGCAATCATCTAAAATTAAAGGAGCAATCTGCGCACTAGATATTTCATGACCAATTCCTTGACGATATTGAATATGACGACCAATATCATGTAGTAAAGCTGTCGCATAAATCATATCATCGCTAATTTTTAAATCTTCTTTTACATTTAAAATCATCATCAATCTAGCCACATCTAAAAAATGACCCATATCATGTCGGCAAAAAATACGATTTGTTTCCTCTTTAGCTATCTCTTTATAACATTTCTTAAATATTCTATGTCGTATAATCGTATTTTTACAATCAAAATTCATCTTCTTTGCTCCCTAAAATTCTAAAAAATACATATAAATCATTATAAAAGAAATCCTACAATTAAACAATAAAAAAACGACTTCTACGCAAATTATCATAGAAGTCATTTTTTATTACACTAATTACTTATTTAATTTCGCAGTGATAACACGACGAGCAAATTCAATAATTAAGAGAATATTTACTAATAAGCCAAGCCATTGAGCTGTATCACCAAAGCTATCGCCTACCATACGAAGTGGAGCTTCACTACCGCCAGATGTTACAGAAACAACGATAACACCAGCAAGTAATACACCCATTAAGGATTCACCAACGATCATACCAGAGGCAAATAAGATACCACGACGATTGCATGTATCTACATCATCAGCAACATTCTGAGGGCTACGAACTTCTGCACGTTTACGTAAATAACGATTTACTACATAAGAAAGTACAGCACCTACTACAAGTGGCATCTGTAAAGTTGGAGGAAGATATATACCCATACCTACAGCAAGAGGTGGTAAGCTAAGATTTTTTGTAGATTTTTTCAAGAGTACATCAATGATGATAATGATAATACCAAAGATTACACCATAAAGAATATATGACCAATCCATGCTATTATTGAAAATACCTTTAGCAATTGTTGCCATCAAAGTAGCCTGTGGAGCAGACAATACCTGATTTGGATCCATATCAGGACGAGGCATTGCACCTGGGAAACCATATGCTTCATAAAGTAAGTTGAGTACAGGAGCAATAGCTATCGCACCAGCGATACAACCGATTAATAAAGCTACCTGCTGTTTCCATGGAGTTGCACCAACAAGTAAACCAGTTTTTAAATCCTGTAAGTTATCATTGGAAATAGCAGCAATACTTGTAATAACACTTGTAATAAAAATAGCAAATGCAGTAGCAAATAAAGTACCATATTCAGAACTGAATAAACCTGCAAGGTTACCTAATGCTAATACTACAAGGGAAGAAACAATGATACCTAAAATACCAATACCAGAAATTGGACTGGAAGAAGTACCGATAAGACCTGCCATGTAACCGCAAGCAGCAGCTACGAAGAAGCCCATACCTACAGCAACAATAATACCAACTACTATGTACAACAAAGTCATACCTGTGGATAAATTGCCACCAGCTAAGAAGGAATAGAATACACCTATTAAACCGATAATGATTAATACAAATACAATACCAATGCTTTTTGGTGTCATATCAGTATCCATACGATGTAAATTATCGTTAGATACACTATTATCAGATACAGCTTTAATAGACATTTTAATACCATCTAAAATAGGTCTTAATAAAGTAATTAAAGTCCAAATAGCAGCAATACCAATTGTACCTGCACCCATAAAACGAATTTTAGAAGACCAAATGCTAGTAGCTACTTCACCAATATCTACACCAGCTGGAATATCAGATATAGACATGAAATATGGTACAAAACCTAACCAAGTAACAACTAAACCAAATAAAATTGCTAAACCACTAGCAAGACCAATAAGGTAACCTGCACCTAATAAAGCAGGAGAAAAACCTAATGGAAGACAAGTTACTACATTTTTGCCCAAATGAATCCAATTCATCATTTCAGCGGAAAGATATCCAAATCCACTAGAAAATAGATTGATAAGTGCAGCGATAACACCACCACTTACAATATCTTTCATGCCAGTAACGCCTTTTTTCTCGCTAACACTAGCACTACCAACTTTCAAAATTTCAGCAGCAGCACGACCTTCTGGATAAGGTAAATCTGTATTAACTACCATTGCACGACGAAGTGGAATAGTGAATAATACCCCTAAGCATCCACCACATGCGCAAATCATTAAAGTTTGCCAAAATTGGAAGCCTTGCCAATAACCAATCATCAATAAACCAGGAATAACGAAAATTACTGCGGATAATGTACCAGCAGCAGATGCTTGAGTCTGTACAAGGTTATTTTCTAAGATATTAGAATCCTTGCACATACGCAAGATAGCCATAGAAATAATTGCAGCTGGAATAGCAGAAGAAAATGTAAGTCCTACTTTCAATCCTAGATACACATTAGATGCAGTAAATACTATTGTTATAAATAAACCAAGTATAACCCCTCTAAGTGTAAGTTCAGGCAATTTTAATTCATGGCTCATGAAATCATGATTTTTCATAAATAAAATCTCCTTTTTTATAAAATCATGATATATTGTACAATAGTATTGTACAAAGTGCAATACTAAATACACATTAAAAACATTTTTATTTTTACATAAATTACGTAAAAAGCTCTTGTTTTTTACTAAAATTTTATATAAAGCAAACAAAAATCTAATAAATACAGATTATTTTCTTAGAAATTATATTTTTATTTATCATAATGTCCATATTAAGAAGAAAATACCAATTTCACAAGTTAACAATTTATTTATATCCATTAACAGCATAAACTTAATGTAAAGTTATGTTTTACAATCTAGTACTCTGTTAAAAGACATTTTTATTTTATTATATTTTAGTAATACTTTAAATTTATTATCGAAAAAAATGAAAAAATATGCATTTATTATTAAAGTTATTTTATTGCTATTAAAAATAAAAAACTCCCCATAAAATCTAAAAAATAAAATTCTATGGGAAGTTTTCCTAAAATAATTATTTAACTTCTTTATATTTATCAATCTGTTGATTTAATAATTCAATATCATCAAAATAATTTATTTTCATAGCATCTTTTACTTCATGCAATGTTTGTTGAGCCACTTCACGAGCTACTTCAGAACCTTCTTTTAAAATCTGATATACATAAGCAATATCTTTTTGATATTCTTTACGACGATTTCTAATTGGTTCAAATTCTTCTTGTAATACAGCATTCAAGAATTTTTTAACTTTAACATCACCAAGACCGCCACGTTGATAATGAGCTTTTAATTCATCTAAATTATTGTAATCAGGTAAATATTTAGCAAAATGTTCATCTTTACAGAATGCATCCAAGTAAATAAATACTGTATTACCTTCTATTTTTCCTGGATCAGAAACTTTAATATGATCAGGGTCTGTATACATGCTCATTACTTTTTGTTTAATGACATTAGCTTCATCAGATAAATAAATACAGTTTCCTAAAGATTTACTCATTTTAGCTTTACCATCAATACCAGGAAGACGTAAACAAGCTTTGTTATCTGGAAGTAAGATATCTGGTTCTACTAAAGTTTCTGTATTGTATAACATATTAAAGCGACGAACAATTTCTCTTGTCTGTTCAATCATTGGCTCTTGGTCTTCACCAACTGGTACAGTTGTTGCTTTAAAAGCTGTAATATCAGAAGCCTGACTTACTGGATAAGCCAAAAAGCCAACAGGAATACTTGCTTCAAAATTACGCATTTGAATTTCAGATTTAACTGTAGGATTTCTCTGTAAACGAGATACAGTAACAAGGTTCATATAATAACATGTCAATTCACAGAGCTGAGGAATTTGTGATTGCACAAAAATTGTGGATTTTTTAGGGTCAATGCCACAAGCTAAATAATCCAAAGCTACTTCTAATACATTCTGACGAACTTTTTCTGGATTATCTGCATTATCTGTAAGTGCTTGAGCATCAGCAATCATAATAAAAATCTTTTCAAATTCTCCAGAATTTTGCAATTCTACACGTCTTTTTAAAGAACCTACATAATGACCAATATGTAAACGACCAGTAGGTCTATCTCCTGTTAAAATAATTTTACCCATAATTAACCTCCGCAATCTATTACTAATAAACTTTATTATTAATATTTATATATTTAATATAATATAGATTTAAATCTCTTTTGTAAATATCAATTTAATTAAGTACTTATTTTTCTTCATTATTATATATCCTTGATAAAGAAATTTTATATTATAATATAAGTAAATACTATTTATATTGGAGATGATTTTATGGCTAGAAATTTACCTCAACAATTGCGTTATGACAAACTAGGCCCTAATGTAGTAAAAGCTCTAACTAAACGTCATTTTGAAGCTTATTACTGTAGCACCAAAGAAGAAGCTTTAGCCCAAGCAATTAAATTAATCCCTAAAAAAGATGTTGTTTCATGGGGAGGCTCTATTTCTATTGATGAAATTAATTTATTATCCTATGTAAAAGAACATTATCAAGTAATTGACCGCGATAGTGCCAAATCACCAGAAGAACGACTTGACCTCATGCGTAAAGCTCTACTTTGTGATACTTTCCTTATGAGCTCTAATGCTATCAGTGAAGATGCTCAATTAGTAAATATCGACGGTAACGGCAATCGTGTTGCTGCCATGATTTATGGACCTAAAAATGTAATTATAATTGCCGGTATGAATAAAGTAGTAAAAACTCTAGATGATGCTTATGCTCGTGCTAGAAATATAGCTGCTCCTAGCGTTGTGCAACGTTTTCCTAATGCTAAAACACCATGTAATCAAACTGGTTCTTGTCATGATTGCTTATCTAGTGATAGTTGCTGTGCTTATATAGTTACTACTCGTATTTGTCGTCCAGCAAAAAAAATAAAAGTTATCCTAGTAGGCGAAAATCTAGGCTTATAATAAAAAGCTCTCAGAATATCTGAGAGCTTTCTTCATCTTTGTGATATGACTAAGCCAACAATAGCTAATATCATACCTATTAATTTATATAAAGTTATTGGCTCATTTAATACTAAATAAGCAGTAATTACTGTTACCACTGGGCTAGCATATATATATACTGTAGTCTTTACCACACCTAAATACTTCGTAGCGAAATTCCATGTCAAAAAACAAATTGCTGAAGCACCAATTCCTAAATACAACATATTTGCTAAATTTACTGGTTCCAATAAATAAATTAAGTCAATATTAAAACCCATAAAAATAACTGGTGGTATCATTAAAATTACGCCATAAAGAAAAATTTCTCTTGTGATAACTATCATATCATAGCCAAATGCACAAATTTTCTTTAATACTACAGCATAAACAGCCCATAAAACAGCAGCTCCTAAAGCTAAGATATCGCCTTTATGATTGATATTTAAACTACTTTCTTCTAAGGCAATAAATACTATACCTATCATTGAAATTATAAATCCTACAATAAAAGGCCCTGTTATTGCATGTTTTCGCAATGTAAAACTAGCTAAAATAGCAGCAAAAAAAGGAGCTGTTGATGATATAATCCCTACATTTGAAGCATATGTATATGTCAATGCAATATTTTCCATCAAATAATATAAAGTAATTCCTGATAATGCTGCCACTACCAAATATAAACGATGTTCTTCATGTCTTAACTTCAAAGGTTCTGGTCTGATTATATATAAAATACTAAGACCGATTACAAATCTTGTTAATAATATCTCAATTGGCGAAAAATCTACTAATAATATTTTAGTGGATATAAATGTTGTTCCCCAACAAATGATTGTAAATAGTGCCAATAAATGACCTTTCATCGCTACTCCCATTAGTAAAGCTCCTTTTACATTAAATTTTGTTCTATATATTTCAAACAATACGCTTTATTTTCTAAAATTTTATAAATAGTATTATCGTATAAATACCTATCATGTTCTTGATTATAAAAAGCTTTACCTGTTTGAGTTTCTTTTATTAACCAACCTTGTTTTTCCATAAATATATAAAATTCTATTTTAGTTTTTATATTTAATTTATTTATATTATCAATTGTTTTTATTAAATTCTCTATCAAATTATAAAATCCTTGTTTTTCTTCGGATAAATATATTTTTTTATCTAAATCATATTGAAGAGTTTTTCCCCATATCATTTCAATATTACTGCGTAGAATTTTATCATCATGAAAAGTTTTAGCTAAAGTTTTATCACTAACTTTTCTATTTTCATCAATATAATTAAAGATAACATCTTTCTTTAAACGTTCATGCTCCAGTTTTATGCCAACTTTTAATAATTCCTGCTCAAAATATTTAAAGTCTTTATTTCTACTTTTGTTTAAAATATCTATTATTTTATCATAAACTGTTTTCTGCCACGTTAAATCTCTAAATTGTTCTCTTAAAAAGCTATATTTTTTACGCATATTATATTCATGATTTTTATTTTGAGCAAATATATCTCTTTCAATAACTGATAAATTATATTCTCTGCATAATTCATCAGAACTATATTTTAATTTCTCTAAAGTTTTATTGGCATGTATTTCTATTGTCTTTCCTGTTATAGCATTCACTGAATTGATGATAAAGTGATTATGTATATGTTCTGTGTCTAGGTGTGTACATATACATACTTCAAAACCATCTTGAGCAAAATTTTGCATTGCCCATTTTTTTCCTATTTCATGGGCTTTTTCTGGAGTTATTTCATTTGGCTTAAATGATTGCTGAAAATGTTTATACATTTCACTATTTCTATTATCTATTGCTTTTCGATATAGCTCTTTTGTTGCTATCATTGTATCATATATATTTTTTAGTGAACCCCAACAATTCAACGGAGTTATTAATTTTTTCCCTGTTATTGTGGTTATTTTTTCTTCATTAGCAATATATTTTAGAGCTGATTTTAGACTTGCTTTTGTTTTTCCTGCTTTAACGACTTTAATAATTGCCAAAATTCATCACATCCTTGCTGGATTTCTTGTAGTAGTTTTTCTGTATTTTCATCTTTTGTTTCTATTTTATTAGATAATTCGTTTACTTTATTTCCTAGGTATTTTATTTGCGATATTGTTTGTTCTAGGTTGGGTATTATGTATATTGGGTTGTTGTTTATGCTGTCTATTATTAGCTGAGTTTTTGATATTTGTGTTTGTTCTAATTTTTGTTTTATTAGTTCATTTTGTTCTGGGGTTAATCTTATATTTAATTGTAAGCGAGGAGATTTTTTTTTCATTTTTTATTCCTTTCTTTTGTCTAGACTTTTGCTAAGCTTGCTCCTTTACTTCTATCCCTTCCTTTTACTATATATTATGATTCTTTTTTCTGCAATATTTTTGTAGACATTTTGTTGTTTTTTATATTATAATTTAGTTAATGGATAATAATTATTATTTTATAAGAAATATTGATTTTATATTGTAGGTGATTTTATGTTAGATACTGTTATTATTGGCAGTGGTCCTGCTGGTCTTGCTGCTGCTATATATGCTTCTCGTGCGGCTTTGAATTATGTTGTTTTGGAAAAAGCTGGTTATAGTGGTGGTCAGATTGTTACTACTAATGATTTAGATAATTATCCTGGTATGCCTAATATTGATGGGGCTTCTTTTTCTATGGCACTTCAAGAACATGCTGAAAAATTAGGTGCTGAAATTAAAGAAGCAACTGTAACTGCTATTAAACAAAACGAGGATAATTCATATACTGTAGAAATCGAAGGTCAAGAACCTATTTTGACTAAATCTGTCGTTTTGGCTACTGGTGCTAATCCTCGCACTTTGAATGTTCCTGGAGAACAACAATATTTAAGCCGTGGTGTTTATTATTGTGCTACTTGTGATGGTGCTTTTTATCGCAATAAGACAACTGCTGTTATCGGTGGCGGAAATACTGCTCTTGAAGATGTTTTATTCCTTGCTAAAATCTGTGAAAAAGTTTATTTAATCCATCGTCGTGATGAATTACGTGGAGATAAACATTCCCAAGAGAAAATTTTTGCTATGCCAAATGTAGAATTTGTAAAATCTGCTTTACCAAAATCTATCAAAGGGGATAAAAAAGTTTCTGCTATTGAAATTGAATATAAAAAGACTGGCGAAGTTGTAGATATTCCTGTAGATGGAATTTTCGTAGCAGTGGGCATGATACCTAATAATCAATTAGTACCTGATTTTGTCAATACTGATGATGCTGGTTATGTCATTGCTGATGAAACAGGTAAAACAAATGCCAAAGGATTTTTTGTAGCTGGTGATTTACGTACAAAAGATTTACGTCAAGTTTTAACTGCTGCTTCTGATGGTGCCAATGCTATTAAATCTGTAACAGATTATTTAAACGAAATTTAATTCTATACTCAAAGAGCAATACTAATTGTTAAATGTAAATTATTAGTATTGCTCTTTTTTACTGCACTTTACTTGTGAAAATTTTTAAAACTAGTTATAATTAATTTACTTAATTTATATTAGGAGAGTGCTTTACTTTGATTAAAGTTAAACTTATGAAATATACTGCTGACCCAGAGCGTACTGTAGCTATGGCAGCTCGTCTTTGTTATTCTCCTGCTGGTGCAGAGGAATTATCTGAAAAAATGACTGATGAACAAGTTACTAAACTTGTAGAAAAAATTATCAGCATGGGTCATGCTTCCACTATGGAACATGTTACTTTTACATTTGCTATTGAAGGTATTTCTCGCGTGCTCACTCATCAATTAGTGCGCCATCGTATTGCTTCTTATTCTCAACAATCTCAGCGTTATGTAAGTGAACATGATTTTGAATATATTTTACCGCCATCAATCGCTGAAAATGATGAAGCTAAGGCAAAATTTGAAAATCTAATGCATACAATTCGCCAAACTTATGATGAATTAGTAGCTATGGATGTTCCTAAAGAAGATGCTCGTTATGTTTTAGCTAATGCTACAGAAACAAAAGTTTTAGCAACATTTAATGCTCGTTCACTTCTTAACTTCTTCTCTCTTCGTTGCTGCAATCGCGCTCAATGGGAAATTCGTCAAATGGCATATTTAATGCTTGCTGAAGTAAAAAAAGTAGCTCCACTTTTATTCAAAAATGCAGGTGCAACTTGTGTTCGCACTGGTCGTTGCCCTGAAGGTGCTATGACTTGTGGTAAATTTAAAGAAATGCTTAAATTACGTGAAGAATAATTTATAAAATATTAATAAAAAAAGGAGATTATCATGCGTCCAACAAAAAATAAACCTAAAAAAGATAAAAAAAATAAATTTGTAGTAAGTCCTCGTCCGAAGAAAAAAATAAATGATACAAAACAAATTAAACCTAAAAAAGTAGAAATCAGTGAAGATATCTTACTTGGTCGCAATGCTGTTCGCGAAGCTTTAAAAAGTGGTCGTTCTATCAATCGCATCTTAATTGCAGATAGCGCTCATGGTGGTTCTATGCCTGAAATCATGACACTTGCTAGAGAACGCCGTATCATTGTACAAAATGTAAATACTGAAAAACTTGACCAAATCTGTGGCGGTCAACGTCATCAAGGTATTGCAGCTTATGCAGCTCCTGTTGATTATGTAGAACTTGATGATATTTTAAATCTTGCTAAAGAACGCAATGAAGATCCATTTATCATCTTATTAGATGAATTAGAAGATCCTCACAATCTTGGTGCAATCTTACGTACTGCTGACGCTGTTGGCGCTCATGGTATTTTAATTCCTAAACATCGCAGTTGCCCATTATCTTCTATCGTAGCTAAAACTTCTGCTGGAGCTTTAGAATATGTTCCTGTAGCTCGCATTGGTAATGTAGTACAAACTTTAGAAGAATTAAAACAAAAAGGTCTTTGGGTAGCTGGAGCAGACATGGACGGTACAGAAAATTATTATGATGCTAATATGACAGGCCCTCTAGTTTTAGTTATTGGCAGTGAAGGTCGTGGTGTTAGCCGTCTTACAAAAAATGCTTGCGATTTCATCGTCAAAATCCCAATGCGTGGAAAAGTAAACTCTTTAAATGCTTCCAATGCTGCTGCTATCTTAGCTTATGAAGTCTTAAAACAACGTACTTTAAAATAATTTATTTATATTTATTTGAACAAATTCTTATTTTATCTTAAGTGGTGATTATTTCATGCTTTATAATGAACGTGTAGAATTAATCTTGCAACAAGTACAATTACAAGCTATTGTAAAAATCAATGATTTAAAAGATTTATTAAATGTTTCTGTTGATACTGTTCGCCGTGATTTAAAAACTATGGAACAAAGTGGTCTAATAAAATGTATACGTGGCGGTGCTTGTTTACCTGATTCATTGCCGTCTTTATCCAATTTTACCGGTAGGGAAGTTCTCAATATAAAATTAAAACGAGAAGCTGCACGAAAAGCATTAGCTTATATTAAACCTAATGCTATCGTTGCTTTAAATTCCGGAACAACTAATACTATATTAGCCCAAGAATTAGTTTTAAAAAAAGATAATATCACTGTCATTACTAATAATTTAGCAGCCATTAATATTTTAATTCAAAATCCAGCAATAAAAATTGTTTCTATTGGCGGAATTATTGATTCTCAAGAAAAATCAACTTATGGTACCACTTGTGAACAAGAATTTGGTCAATATTTTCCTGATATTGCCTTTTTATCTATTAATGCTATAAATTATAAAGATGGCTTCACCGATTTTCGCATATCCGAAATAGGTATTATTAAATTATTATCTCAACGTTCAGAAAAAGTAATTGCCATAATGGATTCTAGTAAGATTGGCAAACGTTCAAAACAAAAAGTATTAAATCTAGATAATGTTGATTTATTATTAACAGATGATAATATTTCACCAATATTAAAAGAAAAATATAAAAATAAAGGTCTTCTCATTGAATAAAAATAGCCATTTTCCTTATCTCTTATTTAGAAATTTGGAAAATGGCTATTTTTTATGGAATTAAATTACCTTTTATACTTCTCCACCATGAAATTGTTCTATATGCTTCTAAAGTTTTTTCTACTTCTATTGGTTCATTTCCATCTAATTTACCTATATCTACAGTATTAAGCCAAACACTATCATTAAATCCTACATTTGCTCCTCTTGTTAATGATTTACCTAAACTATAATATTCAAAACCTTGTGGGGCTATTAATTCAAATATAGTTGCCCCAATATTAATATGACCGCCAGCCACTTCATCTGATAATATATTCTTTGTAATACCATCACCATAAATGATACATGGTACAGTATATCTATTAAATAATGTTGGTTTTGCTTCTATATTTGTTCTATCAGCATGGTCGCCAGTAATCACAAATAGATTTTCTTTAGGATATGTTGTTTCAATATCTTCAACAAAATTGCCAATCACTTTATCCGTATACCAATAATGACCTAATTTATTCAATAAATCTTCATTATTTTGTACATCTACAGGTAATTTAGCTCGCACTTCTTCTTTTGGAAAACCTGCTTTTGCTAAATCTACGCTATAAGGCGCATGATTTGATACAGATAAAATCACATATACTGTAGGTTCATCATTTTGAGCTACTTCTTGCTTTAACTTATCAAAAATAAATTCGTCATCACAGCCCCATACATTACCTGATGGATATTGATAATCTGATGCACAATGGAATTCATCAAAGCCTTGTGCCAAAGCAAAATCTTTTATTCTTTCCCAGCCACTAAAACCAGCATACCAAAACTGTGTTTTATATCCTAATTTTTTTATCTGCGGTGCAAAAGATGTCGCATATACCTGCTTATATGACTCATATTGATGATTAGGATATATATTTACATCAGATAAACCACAAATAATAGCATTTACTGCCATAGGTGTAAATGCACCATTAGGCATAAAATTATGTGTATATGTTGCATTATCTTTTTGCATAATAGCTCGCACATTTTCGCCTAATTGCAGATTTGCATATTCATCTAATAATGGCCATTGAGCAAAACTTTCACCGATTATAATAAATATATGCTGTTTCTTATCAATTATATTACCATGAGCTTGATATACTAAATTACTATCAATTTGACTTAAATCTTGTTTTTGCAGACGATAAGCATCACTATTTTTCGCTAAAAACTCTACATTCTGGGTAATATTTTCTTTATGCACGCCATAAATCACGCCATTATCAATACGTTTTTTAATAGAATATCCTCGATAGATAGCTTGCATATCATCTAAAATTATCTCATTAAGAAAAGTATCCTTTGTCTTTGCACAGTTTTCCCAATGAATAGATTTTGCATAAGAAAAACTTGCACCAAAGCGTACAAATAAAGCAAAAACTAAGGTAAATACTATAACTGATATTTTAAATATAAGACTTTTTTCAAATTTAAAAGATTTTTTTATCCACTGCCAAGCAAGATACTTTTTCAATATATATATGACTATAGCTGTAAATAAAACAATGATTACTGTGCCTTCTAATAAATAATACTGCTCTATCATTGTATAAAATAAAGCTTTTACATCATCATTTACAGCATTAAATACCATTTCATTAAAATTAGTATGAAATTCCCTATAATAAAAATATTTTGCTACAAATAAAAAATTCAATATAAATAAAAATACTGCTGATAATCCTAATCTCAATTTATCTAAATGCTTATTTATCAACCAACCTATTAATGTAACAAAAATAAATGTAAATAGCATAAGCACGCCTGCTGTTTTTAAACTAATTCTTGCCCCATAATAGATAGTCAACAAAATATCATTTAAATTTATATCACCAGCATAACTTTTCATCGTTATCAATGAAATTACACGCAATAAATTTAAATATAACCAAACAAAAATAAATAATTTGAAATCTCTCTTCAAATTATAATAAAAACTCTCCCATTTTAACTGCAAAATCATTCTCCTAACTTAAAAAAATTATTCATTAACAGCTTTAATTAAATTTCTCACTAAATTTTCATCTACATAATCATAACAAGCTTTATTTTCACCTTGAGCAAATGCATAATTCACAAAATCACTAAAAGTTGTTTTATCTTCTTTCCATGCCCTACAAGATGAATGTATCTGCTTTACTTTTGTATATTCTATTAAATCTTTTGCATTATCTTTATTAATACCACTACCTGCTAAAATCTCTATTTTTGCTCCTACTGTTTTTTGTAAACTTCTAATTAGTTCTTTGCCTTCTATAGCTGTTGCTTTCAATCCACTAGTTAATACTCTATTTACGTTTAATTTTATTAATTCATTTATAGCTGTTTTTTCATCTTTTACACAATCAAAGGCTCTATGAAATACTGCTGTCTTCTCATAGGAATGTACTATATTTACCATTTTTTGTGTAGATTCTAAATCAATTGTTCTATCTTCAGTTAAAAAGCCAAAAGCTAATCCATCAGCACCATGCTCTAATAAAGCTTTTGCTTCGGCAAAAATCTGCTCTTTTTCTAAATCACTATAGCAAAAACCAGCTCCTCTTGGTCTTACCATACAAATAACTTCTAAATCTGTATTTCTTTTAATCAATTCTAAAGTAGCTATACTTGGCGTAAGTCCGCCTAAATACAAAGCTGAATTTAATTCTATTCTCTTTGCTCCACCTCTATAAGCATTTATAGCATCTTCATAACTGCCACAACAAATTTCAATTATTCTATCCATTTTACGACCTCACTTTATTTTATATGCCTATTATATACTATTTTGCTAGTATTTAAAAATATATGTTATAATATAATATTATATATCTTTAATAAAGGAGAAAAAATCATATTATGTTAAAAGACATAGCAGAAAAATATTACATACAAGGTTATAATTGTGCAGAAAGTCTTATTCGTGCAGGTAATGAATATTATAATTTAAATCTTGATGAAAATGCTCTAAAAATGACAGGCGCTTTTGGTGGTGGTTTTCATGTTGGTGATGTATGTGGAGCTTTAAGTGGTTCAGCATGTGTTATCTCAAGTAAATATATTGAAACAAGAGCTCATGAAACTACTCACTTAAAACCTATAATGTTAAACTTAGTTAGAGCATTTCAAAGTCATTTTTCTTCAAGACTTTGCTGTCAAATTAAAGCAAAACATTATTCTCAAGAAGTACATTGTTTAAATACAGTAAAAGCTACAGCTGAAATTCTTGAACAAGTTTTAACTGAATACGAAAAAAGTCATTAATTGAAAACCTAATCTCTAATTATTCTAGAGATTAGGTTTTTTATTTACAATCTTGCTTGCACTCACTACAACCATTACAGATAAGTTTACTAGCACATTCATTACACTTTAGTTTGAAACTTCTTTTATACAATTTTTCCTTATCTAATAATCTCCCAAATTGGTCATATAATTTAAATGCTATTTCTTTGCCTTGATAATTCATCTTAGATTTAAAAGCCATTTTACTTTGCAATTCCTTTGAGGGCAAATTATATATTTTTTTATCCTTCATAAAAACTGTTCCTGTTTCCATAAAACAAAATGTAATATTTGCTTTTACACATTCTTGGCGCAAATTTTTTACCCAATCAAAATCACAAACTCTAGCTCCATTATAATTTTCTCCACCACAAATTACCTGTTCAATTTCTCTATCTTTTAAATATTTTTCTATACTTACATTTTCCAAAAATGGAGCAACTATTATCCCTTTATGTTTAAATGGCAAATTCAATAATATTGGTATTCTCTCATCTGCACGCTTTTGATTTTCACAAGTTACATGCAAAAACACATTTTCCCAACCATCGTCCCAATTTTTAGGTAAACATGCTCTTATTCTTTCTGCTCTTTTTGTTATCAATATAAATATAACATCACTTCTAGCTTTTATTATTCTCCATGCTTCTTCTCGCCACTCATCAGCTTCTTTTAAGAAAAAATCTGATGTCATACAAACCCTTATTTGTTCACCACTTTTTATCTTATATTCGCCTTGTCTATTTTTAGCTAATGGATAATAAAAATTTGCCTTTACTTTATAGATGTAGGCTCCACTATTACCTCTTATCTTATCTAAATAATACATATAACAATTTTTACAGCCTTCACTATATTTAAGGCAACCATGCCATGGGTTCCATATGTCATGCATCATTTCACCTTCTAAAAATAATAAGCCCCAAAATCTAATAAATAAAAGTTTCTAGGGCTTATATATTCTATCTCTTCCTTAAATCTTTTCCACCACAAATAGGGCATTGTTCTTTTTTAAACAAAAAATAATATATAGCATAGATAAAAATCCAACTGCCACCAGTAATTACTGATAAAAATATAAATAAAAACCATGATGGTCTTTTCACTGGAGAAACCATTTGATTACAGTATGGACAATATTTCATAAAATCACCTCATTAATTTATTTAAATCAATATTTATCTTAACAATACTTCAAAACTCTGGATATTTCCATATTTTTAAAATTATATCCGTCAATATATTTGTTCTTCGTTGAATAGCTTTTTTATTCCATACATCACATTGAGCAATGCTTTCATTTAATTTTAAATGACTATGCTTAAATCCACTCTCACCATTTACTTTTTCCCCAAAAGATTTATTGCTCATTTCTGCATTATATCCCGTTATCGTCAAATTGCCCAAGCTATGCAAATACAAGCTATGCACCTCTTGCCAATCTTCACCTAACATTTTTTGCCATGATAGATTATGTTCTATATTTTGAGGCATAATATGTTCTATAGTATAATTTGCTGTATTTAAATCAATGGGCTCTTTATGATAATAATTTTCTAACGCTTCTAATAAATATTTACGCAAGCGAAAATGATATATATCCTTTGTTTGCAATTTTTCTCGAACTTCATAATCAGATGGAAATCGCTTATAACTTGATTTAAAAACAAAAGCCTTGATAACACTATTTACATAATCATCTTTATCCACAGCTTGATATAAAGTAGCAAAAGTTTTGCTAAGTGAATTTGTCGGTATTTCACAAATAGCTCTACGCCATAAATAACTTATCACTACTTGCAAAATCTTTTTAAAATCTTCTTTAATCAATATCTGACGACTATAATCATCATACAATTTCAATAAAAATGGATATACTACATGACTATCTAGTTTCTTAAATTCTTGCCAATATAGTTTAAGCTCATCATCATTTTCTTGCAATAAATCAATGCAAGCATAGTATTTGGCATAAGTAAATAAATCCCTCAAAACTGCGAATTTCTCACAATTATTATCTAAATAATAACGCTTAAAATTCTCATATACATTATTTATCTTACAAATATAACCTGTATCACTCTTTAAGATTAAAAAATCACGGATAAAATAATCAAATTTATTTACATCATTTTTATAAATATCTTCGCCAAATAATTCTTCCATAGGTTTCCAATATGTTTTATACAATCTAGTTTGCTTTTCTGGAGTCAAATCCATCAATAAATAATTGCGCAATAAATCCGTCTGCGATAAATCTTTACCTGTGGAATTCATACTTTCAAAAATCATCTGAGGATTGTCGCTGTCTTTATCCAAAGATATTGACACTAAACTCAATTTAAAAATCCCTGCATAAATTTCATCAATCTGCCCATATTGTTTTATAAAATCTTCTATACGTTCATAAAAAAATTCATAACATTTAATGATATTTGTAGCAGGCTTATTCACTGTAAATATTGTATTATCTATTAATTTTATATACGTTTCTTTATCTTGTACATTCAATAATAATTTGTATCTATCTTCATCTATTTCATCACTATTATATAAAAATTGATTTTTTATCTTTGCTAAATTAATTAGTTTAGTTTCTAAATTGAATTTCTGCACATAATCTTTTATTGCACATAATAAAATAGAAATTGTTGTTAAACGTTGTTGACCATCAATCAATAATAATTGTTGAGGACGTCCTGCTGGTGTTCCCATATCAATATACACAATAGAGCCAATAAAATGATTTTGTTTTTCTTTAAATTTACTAGCACGTAAAATATCAAACCATAATTGTTCATATTGGCTTTTTTGCCAACTATAATTTCTTTGAAAGATAGGTACTATAAACTGACGAGATGTATTTAATAATTTATTTAAAGTTGTTTCTCCTGCTTGCAAAAAATCATCTCCTATATAAAAATCACCGAAAAATTTATATCTTAAACTTATATTATGTATCAATTTCAAATATCAATAATTTATAATTCAATTTTAGCTTAAACCTTGATTTTTATAAAGACAAAAAAATAAAGCTGACTCAATAGCCAGCTTTTATTTAATCTATCAAATATACATTTCCATAGCAATTTCGTCACAATTTGGGAATTTTGGACAATCTATACAATCCTTCCAAACTTTTTGTGGCAAATCATCTTTTGTTACCACTTTAAATCCTAAACTGCCAAAAAATTTATCTTGATATGTCAATGTGAAGACTTTTCTTATACCTAAAGCTTTTCCTTCTTCAATGAGATGTTCCACGATATTTGCACCAATATGACGACGCAAAGCTTTTTTAGCTACTGCTAAAGTGCGAACTTCTGCCAATTCATCCCAAACTATATGCAGACCTCCCACACCTAGTATTTCACCATCTTCTTCAGCAACATACATATCTCTCAAAGTTTCATATAAAGTATTTCGAGAACGTGCTAACATTACTCCTTCTTGAGCATATAAATTTACTAAATTATATATTTCTTCAACATCGTTAAATGTAGCCTTGCGATAAATCATTAAAACATCTCCTCAATATAATTATATCAAGCTTGCAATAATGCAGAAGGGCAAATATCTTTAAGTGGACAATCACCACATAGAGGATTTCTTGCTCTACAAAGTTTACGACCATGCCAAATAAGCCAATGATGTGCATCTGACCATTTTTCCATCGGTATTGCCTTTTGCAATCCTTTTTCCACTTCATCAGGTGTATTACCTACAGCCAATTTCAAACGATTGGATACTCTAAATACATGTGTATCCACAGCTATAGCAGGACGATTAAACGCAATGCTTGAAACAACATTTGCCGTTTTTCTTCCCACACCTGGCAACTTTAATAATTCTTCGAATTGCTCAGGCACTTCACCATTATAATCACTACATAATTTATGACAAGTAGCTATTATATTCTTTGCCTTATTTCTAAATAATCCACAATCACGTATTTCTTCTTCTAAAGCAGTAACACCCATTTCCAAAATCTTTTCTGGAGTATTTGCCTTAGCAAATAAACGAGCTGTAGTTATATTCACGCGTTTATCCGTACATTGTGCTGACAATATAACTGCAATCAACAATTCAAAAGGATTATTAAAAATTAAAGCTGGCTTAGCATCTTTATACGTCGTTTCTAAAATCTCCAACATTTCATCTTTTATTTTTTTAGTTATTTTCATAAAAACCTCATTTTTATACATTAAAGTAAACTTGTAAACCTAAGTATAACACAATAAAAATATTAAATCTAGTAAAATTACAAACTAAATATATTAATTTTGAAAATATGGGCGTAAAAATAATGTAATGAAAAATATAATTGCCGCAAAAATAGCAATGGTTGCCCCAGTTGCAATATCAGCATAATAAGAAATCACAAGACCTAAAAGCCCTGCACAAATAGCAAAGCAAATAGATAAAGCATGATATTGTCTAGCATTAACAGCTATATTTCTAGCCGCTGCTGCTGGCAAAATCAACAATGAATTTATAATCAATAATCCTACCCATTGAATACTTATAGAAACAACTACAGCTACAATAGCTGCAAAAATCATTTCAATATATAAAGTCTTAATACCTCTACTAGCAGCAAAACCATCATTTATACTAATTATCAAAATCTGATTGAATAAGAAACACCATGCAATCACAACGACAATAAAAGTTATGAATAAATATACAAGCTCATCAGCTGTAATGCTTAAAATATCACCAATAAAATATGAAGTATAATTACTAAAATTGCCGCCATGCGACATCAAGATAAGACCTATCGCTATACCTGCCGAAGAAAAGACACCAATAATTGTATCTGTTGAAGCACTACTGCGATGTTTAATATATGTGATTAGAGCCGCAAAAATTATCGAGAATATAATCAACGAAACAAGTGGCTCACCACTGCCTAATAATACACCTACAGCAACACCTGTAAATGCTCCATGACCTAATGAATCAGAAAAAAATGCCATGCGATTGCTGACAACCATAGTGCTTAAAATTCCCAAAAGTGGTGTAATCATCAACACTGCCAAAAAAGCATTTTTCATAAATACATGATTTATCCAGGCAAAAGGCAAAATCACATCTAAACCATTATAAATAATATCTAACATTATTCTGCCTCCTCTTCTAATGGAGCTACAATATTACCAAATAACGCTTTTGTTTCTTTACGATTGAATACTTCTTGTGGTGTTCCTTTACAAATCACTTTTTTATTCAACAAAACAACTTGGTCAGCATATTGAGCTACAAGTGGTAAATCATGTGATATCAAAACAATTGCCATATCTTCTTTTTCTCTAAGCTCGGATACAATCTCATAGAATAATTTCAAACCATTGTGGTCAACTCCGGATACTGGCTCATCTAACAATAATAAATCTGGCATTGGATTTAAAGCTAAAGATAATAATACACGTTGCATTTCACCGCCAGATAAAGCTCCTAATCTTCTATCAATCAAATGTTCAGCTTTTACCCTACGCAAACTCTCCAAAACTTTTGGTCTTAATTTTTTCATACTACAGAGCCATACGGGATATTTTGATAAACATGCTGCAAAAAAATCCATTACACTAGTAGGCGAAGTACGGTCAAAACGCAAATACTGTGGTACATAACCTATAATGGGATTTCCTGTATGTTTTCCTTTAGCATCAACATAATGTAATTTCCCACTATGAGCTACTTGCCCTAAAATACATTTTAATAATGTAGATTTTCCTGCTCCATTTGGCCCGATTAAAGCTGTTAATTGTCCACAATGAATATGCATATTCACATCTGTAAATATTTCTGTATCTCCAGCATGAGCTGAAAAATTTTCTATTTTGGTACAACAAAGTTTATTACAATCTTCTGATGAAGCATTATGATGATATTTTCTTTTAAACAAAATTACACCTCACTAGATAAACTAAATAACGCAGTATACCAACTAAAAAATTGGCAATACTGCGTTAATGTCTTAATTTTATAAAATTTAATTAAACTTCTTCTTCAAATTGGTCTTTACCAACACCGCATAATGGGCATACAAAATCTTCTGGTAAATCTTCAAAAGCTACACCAGGAGCTAAATCATAATCTTGATCTCCAAGTTCTTCATCATAAACCCAACCGCATACAGTACAAACCCATTTTTTCATAATTAATAGCCTCCAATATATTTTATTTGTCTTAGCTTTTATATACTAAATTCATTTCATATTATATTTATATAATATAATTAATACTTCTCTTTGTCAACTATTAATATTAATTATTATCCACAAATAATTATATTTTAAATATTTATTAAAACTAACGCTTTATTAACTTACAAATATTTTGATAAAATTCATATGGTACATCTAAATTATTATTTGTACCACTGCCTAAATCTACAGATGGTCGATTAGCACCATGAAAATCAGTACCACCAGTTGGCACTAAATCATATTTTTCAATCAAATAATGAGCAAATTTCTCATCATCTTCACTATAATTTGGATAATATGCTTCCATACCATCTAAACCAATTTCATGTAAATACTTTATATTTGCTTCTTGTTCTTCTCTTGTATAATTTTTAAAACCTATCTTTTTATGAAAATGAGCTAAAGATGTAACAGCCCCAGCTTTTTTCATAGCTTGGATTGCATCTTCTGCCTTTGGATTTTCTGTTATCTTCAAATTCAAATTATTAAAAGCAGGATCAATGTATCTATCCCATAAATACTGAATATCGCCGGCTTTTGATTTATCAGATACTAAATAGCGCAAAATAGCATATTTATCTAATGCACCACCAGCTATAAAAGGCTCTACTTTTTCTACTGAAATATCTAATCCTTGTTTTTGTAAATAATCAATAACAGATACTATAGAAGATTGTTTTTTCTGTCTTAATTCATGATAAAAATCTTTAAAAGCCTTACTTTCTTCATCAAAACCTAAAGCTACTACGTGGATTTGATGATTATTATAATTTAAGCTAAGTTCCATACCATGAATAAATTCCATATCATATTTTTTAGCAGCCTCACGAGCTTCTTTATTACCATATATAGTATCATGGTCAGTCAAGGCTATAGCCTTTAACCCTTTATCTTTAGCCAATTTTATCAATTGACTAGGAGTATACGTTCCATCAGACATTGTAGAATGTACATGCAAATCAATCACATTATTGTCCTCCCTTATATATTTTATTTACAAAAATTAATCATATTATTAATCTTACACTTATTTTCATTATAATTAAAGCCAATTAAATAAAATATTTTCCCAATTCTTTTAATTGACATCATCTCTTGTTAACTTTAGGATAAATAATATAAATATATTTTAAAAATGAGGTGTACTTATGGCTGATGTTGCAATTATGGAATATAAAACTAGTTCTAAAGATTTATATTTAGTATCCTGTGGCTGGGAAAAATGTGGTGCTACACATTCTTATGGACCAGCTGTTCGCAATTATTATATGCTTCATTTTATCTTGAAAGGTCAAGGTCATTATTATCTAAATAATAAACATTATAAATTAAATGAAAATCAATGTTTTCTCACAGAACCTGGAACAGTAACTTTATATAAAGCAGAACCTACAAACCCATGGACTTATACATGGATTTGTTTCAATGGCGATTATGTGCCTCACTTACTTAAACAGTCAAATTTAAATACAGATAATCCCATTATCAATCTATCTTGTAATCAAACTATCTATGAAATAATCAAAGAAATGCTCTCTTATCATCAACTCACACCTGCAAATGAATGTTATCTACAAAGTAAATTATATCTCATTTTTGCCAAACTTCATGAGGCTTTACAAAGTGTTTATAACAAAGTCGAATTAAATAATAGTTTTTATGTAACTAAAGCAATTGAATATATTGAAAAAAATACTTTTACTAATCTAAGTGTAAATGATATTGCTAGATATCTCAATATAAGCAGAAGTCATTTATATGCATTATTTAAACAAGAATTAAATACTTCACCACAACAATTTTTAACTAATGCTAAAATAGCAAATGCACGTGAACTTTTAAGCAAAACAAAAATTCCTATTTATAGCGTAGCTTTATCATGTGGCTATAAAAATGCTTTTGCTTTTTCACGTGCATTTAAACAAGTTACGAATATCTCTCCTCGAGAATATCGTCAACACTATCTCCAACCAAACGATTTAATAAAATATTAAATCATTCAACCATAGCTAAGAAAGTTTGATAACGTATTGTATTTGGATTAAATTTCAAACCAGTTTCTTCAAACCATTGATATTTGCAATCTATATCATGATCTTTATCCTGCCAATGCTCTGGGCAAGTAGTTTCTTCCCAATCAACAGGAATTACATGATGTTCTTGCTTAGATGCTACTTTTAAAATCTCATGTAATTCTTGTTTTTCTGTTTCATCTAAAATATTTGGTCTAACAGAAATAAATAAAGGTGTTCCACTTTTCGCTAATACATCTGCCCATTGTTTATTCATTGACCATGAAATACCGCCATCAATACCTACACAATCAGCATCAATTTCATAGAATTTGCCATGCTGAGGTAAACGGAAAGCTAATGTATTCACACCCATAAATCTAGTTCTTTCCCAAATAACACCACTTGTATCATCACCAGTACGATTAATATGCATATAACCTGCACCTAAATGACCTATAGTATTACAGCCAAGTATCAAAGCTTCTCCATTAGAAGCTTCCACACTTGCATCTAAAATAGCTTTATATAATAATTTTACTACTTCGGCACTTGTCAAACTATCATCATAAAAATGCCAACCATCATCTGTTACAAGTGGACTCATTTGAAAGCCCCATTTGCCAAATAAATCAAAAGTAGAAAAATCATGTTTAATTAGAGTATATCCCCAATTACAAATTCTCTTGATATCTTCTTTAATATAATTGAGTGCTTCTGGATTAGTTGGATCAATACAATTATTATGTGATAATCTCCACTCATTTTTTATATTTTCATCTTCATTTAATAATAATCTCACCCAAATACCTGGACGCACGCCTTTTTGCACTAATTTCTCAGCTAAAACTTTCATATCTGGGAATTTTTCATTTCCTTTTGTCCATGGACCACCATTATATTCATTTAAACGGTGATGTTCTTGCCAACAATCATCAATAACCATATATGGTTTATTTTCTATATCTTTTGTTAAATTTAAAATATAATCACAATCAGCTAGAATTTCACTTTCTGAACTTTTGCCATAAGCATAATACCAGTTATTGCTACCATAAACAGGATATTTAGGCAAAATTGGGTCTTCACACATCTGACCGCAAAATTCTTGCATAGCTTCAAAACTAGTGCAATCACGCATTTCACAAGCTATAACATCAGCAAGCTTAATCACTCTACCTTTTAGATTTACACCGCTACCACCACAGCGAACATCTAAAAATAAAGTCATACCTAAAGAATCCACTTGCCAAAAACACATTGCTGAAGGTCTTACTTTTACCCCATAACAAACAGATTTTGCTTCACTTTTAGCACAGAAATACCATGGCATAAAACGATTAGGGTTCATACCTTTCCATTCCATATCACCATATCCACGTTCCCATGCATCACCTAAAAAATGAACATTTTTATCCCAACTCAAATTATTCCATCTCAATTTTATCCATTTCACTTTTGAAGTTTGAGCAGTAAGAAAAATAGCTAAATGTTCATTATCCTGATTTAGCTTAACATTTATATCATCTAAATTATAATCATCATTTTCCCATTTAGCAGTTACAGTTTTTGTTTCTGTAGTCAACTCAATAAAATTCGGTCTATTTACTTTCAATATATTCTTTAACATAAACTCACCTCATAATTTTTGTTTTATTATTAATTATGAGAAAATTATATACTTTGAAAGCCAAAAATACCATGATTACATAAATTATAAACATTGCTAAATGTCTTTTATAAAAAAAATAGCCTAGATTATAAAACTATAATCTAGGCTTTGATTTTTATTTTAAATATTCTACATGACTAGCATAAGCATTATGATTATGAATGGACTCAAAGTTTTCACATTCCACAGAGAAGTAATGAATGTCATCTAATGTTCTAAGTGCTAAAACACAATCACGTAAAATATCTTCTACAAACTTCGGATTTTCATATGCTTTTTCTGTTACATATTTTTCATCTTCACGTTTTAATAATGGATATAATGGACAAGAAGCTTGTGCTTCTATCAAGCTTACAATATCTTTAATATTTATAGCTGTTTTTTTGCCATCATAATTTATTTTTACAGAAATAATACTGCGTTGATTATGTGCCCCATATGCCGAGATTTCTTTACTGCATGGACAAAGAGATGTTACTGGTATTTTTATAGCTAGTGTAAATGGCATAGAATTTTTACTAGCTGTTTTTACAGCACTTACTTTGCAATCTAAATCCAATAAAGATTTTTTACCACTAACAGGAGCAGTTTTTTCGATAAAATATTTAAAACTCATGGACAAATGTGCTGAATTAGAACTTAATTTAGTGATAGCTTCATCTAAAATATTGCCTATTTCAGCTTGCCCAATAGGATTGGTATGCCATTTTGTCAAAATTTCTTGAAAACGGCTCATATGTGTACCTTTATATTCCATGGGCAAATCCACAGTAAATTTCAATCTAGCCATAACTGGCTGGCTATGCTGTTCTTGCTTTATTTGTAAAGGTAAATAAACATCGCTAATGCCCACTCGTTGAATGGCAATACCTCGTTTATCTACTCTATTTTGTACATCTTGCAAATTTTCACTCTCCGTTTTCATAAGCAATATGATTTTTAGTTACATCATTATAGTTTTTTTCATATGCTATAGGATCTTTTATTCCAGCTTCTGCAAAACCTCTTAAACGAAGTTTACAGCTATCACAAACACCACAAGCTTTTTCTCTACCATTATAACAACTGCGAGTTAAATGATACGGTGCTCCTAATTTTGTACCTAATTGAATAATTTCTTTTTTAGATAAAGTCTGTAGCGGTGTTACAATCTTTATTTTTTTGCCGTCAACAGCTGTAGTTTTGCAAGCATAGTCTGCCATATCCTGGAATTTTTGAATAAATTCTGGTCTACAATCAGGATATCCAGAAAAATCAACTGCATTTACACCGATAAAGATAGCATCAGCTTTTACTACTTCAGCATAACCTAAAGCATAGCTTAAGAAAATCAAATTTCTTGATGGTACATATGTTACTGGAACATCATTATCTTTTCTCTCAACATTACCTTCTGGAACTTTTATATTTTCATCAGTTAGAGCTGAACCGCCAATAGCATTCATATTTGTATCAATAATTAAATGTCTTTTAGCACCAAAGAATTTAGCAATTTCTTTAGCACCTTCTAATTCAATTTTATTACGTTGATGATAGTCAAAACTTATAGGATATAAATCATAACCCTGCTGTTTTGCCACTGCCATACAAGTTGTAGAATCTAATCCACCTGATAATAAAATAACAGCATTCATTAAAAATCCTCCTTTAATATTTATTTCATAAAACTAATTTAATTCTATTATACTAATCTCTTTGTCTTTGTGGAACTTCTATCGCTGGTTTTTCTGGCGTTGTTGTATTAGTTGTTCCCGTATTAGTAGTATTTGTTTGTTCATTTTTATCTGGTACATTTGTATTTGTGCTATTTTCATGTCTATCTGCACTACCAGAAGATACAGTCAATTCAATAGTAGTACCTGTTTCTACTTGAGAACCAGCTGATACGCTTTGTGCTGTTACACTACCAGATGAAGCACTTGCACTTACATTAAATCCTTGCGCTTCTAGCATAGCTCTTGCAGAATCTACAGATTGTCCAACTACATTTGGTACAGATACTTTTTTAACTTCTTTACCTTTACTTACTACAATATCTATATTAGCACCTTTTTTAACTTTATTATTAGCAGATATAGATTGTTTTAATACTGTTCCACTTGGTTTATCAGAATACTCTGCTGTAACTTGACCAATCTTCAATTTCAATTTAGCAAGTTGATTTTCTGCTTCACTTTGGCTCAAACCTACTAAATTAATCATATTGATTTCTTCTCCGCCTTTACTTATATAAATAGTAACTAAGCGAGATTCTTTTACAGTTTTACCAGCTTCTGGAGTTTGTGAAGCAACTTTTCCTACTGGCACTGACTCATCAAAGGTTTCTGCTACTTCTACACGCAAATTTTCCGCTTTCAAAGTTTCTTCAGCCTGTGCTTGACTCATACCTACTACATTTGGAACTTCTACAGTTTTACTGCTCCAAAAATCACCATAGGATAAAAATGCACCTACACCAAAACCTAACACTAGAATAAAAATCAAGCCCATAATAAATGTTTTATTAAACGAGTTCTTTGATTTTCTCTGTGGTTCTACTTTATTTTCTTGGTATACAGGCTGACTATAATTTGGTGTTACTGTAGTTTTCTTAGGTTCAATATTTTGTAATTGTTCTATTTCTTCACTAGTAAGCACTCTTGTTGCAAATGGGTCTTCTGTTGGTACATTAACCTTTGCAAATGGTTTTCTTTTTGCCTGTTCAATTTCTTTAATCATTTCTGTACTAGAGAAACGATTATCTGGATTTTTATCCATTGCTTTTAATACTATAGCTTCAACAATTGCTGGTATATCTGGACGCAATTCATGTGGTGGAATTGGTGGTTCTTGAAGATGTTTTATCGCGATACTAACAGCAGTTTCGCCTGTAAAAGGAACTTTACCTGTAAGCATTTCATACATTACTACACCTAAAGAATAAATATCTGATTTAGGGCTAATAGTATGACCTTTTGCTTGTTCTGGAGAAAAATAATGTACAGAACCTACAATTGTACCTGTATATGTTATTGTTGATGATGATGTAGCTCTAGCTATACCAAAATCAGCTACTTTTACATGACCTGCTTCATTAATTAAAATATTATGCGGTTTAATATCACAATGTACAAGATGGTTTGCATGGGCATTTTCTAAAGCTTCTGCTATTTCCTGTACAATTTTAAGTGTTACATCTATTGGTAAAGGAGCTTCACGATTTATTTTATCTTTTAAAGTTTCTCCTTTTATATATTCCATTACTATATAGTATTTACCATCACAAGAGCCTACATCATAAATACTAACAATATTCGGATGTGATAATTTAGCAGCTCCTTGAGCTTCACGACGAAATCTTGTTACAAATGATTCATCACTTGTAAATTGCGGATGTAAAATTTTAACAGCCACGAAACGGTCTAACATCTTATCATGAGCACGATAAACTTCTGCCATACCACCGTCGCCTATACGTTCAATTAATTCATAACGATTGTCTAAGAGCGTAGACATTTTACTTCCCTTCCTTTGCTAAAATACTTGTGAGTATATTTTTTATAATAGGTGCAGCCTCACTACCACCAAATCCGCTATTTTCTACGATAACAGCAAATGCAATATCTTCATTTGGCATATTTGCACAACCAATAAACCAAGCGTGGTCTTTGCCTGTAGAATTTTCAGCAGTACCTGTTTTACCTATCATTTCAATACCAGGAACTTTGGCTCTTGTACCTGTACCATGATTAATAACATTTTTCATATCTTCATAGATGATATTTATTGTTTCTGGTGAAGATACTTGTCGCCAAGTCATTGGTTGATGTTGTTCTAAAATACTATTATCTGGAGCTGTAATGGCATTTACTACGAAAGGTTTCATCATGATACCTTCATTCCCTATACTTCCAGCTAACATAGCCATACGAAGCGGTGTTACGAGTAAAGTAGATTGCCCAATACCTACTTGAGCAAGTTCTCCATCACTTAAATTATCAAAATCAGGTAATTGTGGTTTATTGTTGATAAAATCTGTATCAAGTTCTTGGTCATAACCAAAACGAGAGAAAGTTTCTTTTAAACCATCACTACCTAAACGTATACCCATTGTACCAAAATAACTATTACAAGATTCTTCTATAGCTTTGGCTAAATTCACACCACCGTGAACTTCTCCGCTACTATCTGATAGAGAATATCCTCCGCTTAATTGTAAAGCCCCTGTACAATTAACCACAGTATCTGTAGTCGCTACTCCACTTGTCAATACACCATCACCTATCATAGGCTTGATTACTGAACCTGGTGGATATAAACCTTGACTGGCACGATTTAATAAAGGACTATTTTCATCTACACGAAGATTATCCCAATCTTCATCAATTGTATTTGGATTAAACATTGGTCTACTAACCATTGCTAATACTTCACCAGTTTTACGATTTAAAACTACAACTGCCCCTTTGCGATTACCTAAAGCGTCATAAGCTGCTTGTTGATAGTCTGCATTGAGTGTTAAATGAACATCATTGCCCACATTTTGTTCAAAAATTTGAGAAATAGGCCCTAATGCATGCAATACTAAATTATTACCAGCAAGATAAGTATTTTGCGTACTTTCTATGCCAGCATAACCTAATTTATCACTTACATAACCAATTGGCGAAGCAAAAATCTCGCCGTAAGGATATACCCTTTTAAATCCATCTTTTTCCACTGTAGTATCTGCAAGCACCACGCCATTTCTATCTAAAATTTTACCGCGTTGTACTTGTAATGCTTTTTCTGCTACATGTGAATTATGACTATCTTTTAATAAATCTTCAGCTTGATATATTTGAATATATGCTAGATTTATAAAGATTATTGCAAATAAGCCAATAAATACTTTTACGATTGTATATATATGTTTATCTATACTATTTTGTCTATGCAAACTTATCTCTCCTTACTACTGAGAGCATATAATAGCCCTAGTGAAATGAAAGATGAAACCATAGAACTACCACCATAACTAATAAAAGGTAAAGTAATACCTGTGAGTGGTAACAGCTTAGTTACACCAGCTAATATGATAAATGTCTGTAATAATAAAGTTATAGCTAAGCCAAATGCCATCAATTTATATTTTTCATTAGTCAAAAGTAAAGCAGCTTTTATGCCTCGCATAAATAATAATAAATATGCCAACAATAAAAAGGTTACACCTATTAAACCAAATTCTTCTCCAATAGCAGCAAAAATAAAATCAGTATGAACTTCTGGTATTAAACGAGGAAAACCAGATGTATATCCTGTACCAAAAACTCCGCCATAACCAAAAGCAAATAATGATTGTACTATTTGATAAGCACTGCCCATCGGATCGTCCCAAGGATGTAACCAAATAGCTACACGAGTTTGCACGTGAGCAAACAATAAATAACTTATATATGAAGATAATGAAAAGAAAAATAATGCTATCGCTACATATAATTTTTTACCTGTAGCTACATAAGTCATGATGACAACTATGCCAAAAAATAATAATGCTGAGCCTAAATCTCGAAGACTTACAAACATCAAAATTGATGCACTCCATATCAATAACAATGGAGCCAAAAATCTAAATGGCGGTAAATGAATGAATTTCCAGCCACGGCTAGGCAATACTAAGACATTTTTATTTTCGGATAAAAACGAAGATAAAAAGGCTATAATCAATAATTTCGCAAATTCTGAAGGCTGTACTTGAATAGGCCCTAAGATAATCCAGTTACGGTTACCACCGATATCTGTACCAAATATAAGTACAGAACAAATAATTATCAAAGCTCCAAAACCTAGTACATAAGGATAATCCAATAATTCTAACAACCTATCAGATACTGTTACAATTATCAAAAATACAATAAGCCCTATACATATCCATACTATCTGATGCATATATAAATCTGGCTTCAATCGCAAAATCATGATAGCACTGATACTCGACATAAACATAACTAATGATAATAAATAATTATCCGCATTTTTTCGCAATTTGACGCTTATTATCTGTACTACGATAAAAATAACAGATAATATTCCAGCTGGAATAAATGTTTCATTAGTCAAAGTATTATTTTTGATATTGATTAATAATGTACCCAAAAATAATAATAAAATTGAAAATACTAATGTAATATATCCCTTTTTTATCATGATATTTCCACCACGATACATGTAATATTGTCTTTTCCACCATAATTAATTGCTCTTTGTACTAAATGTTGAGCTTTATCTTTTATATTACTATCATAACAGATATTTTTTAGCTCCTCATTATCTACCATATTTGTAAGGCCATCAGAGCAAATAAGGAATTTATCAGCTTGTAAAATATCACAATAACCTGTATCTACATTTAAATTCACAGAAACACCAGCTGCTCTTGTTAAAATATTCTTATGTGGATAATTTTCAGCTTCCTGTGCTGTGATTTTATTTTGTTTTAACAATTCATTCACCAAAGAATGATCATTTGTCAATTGATAAATTTGACCATTGCGCAATAAGTAAATTCTGCTATCACCTACATGAGCCCATGTGGCATAGCCATAATGAACATAAAATAGACTAATCGTAGTCCCCATGCCATTATAATCAGGATTTTCACTAGAAGCTTTCATAATTTGTTTATTTGCCTCTAAGACAACAGATTTTAAACATTCTTCACTACATTCATCAGGATTTTTATTCTCCAAATGAAATTTTATAGTATCCACCATTATGCGACTGGCAATCTCTCCAGCTGCATGTCCTCCCATGCCATCTGCAACTGCATAAATATGTGGTTCAATACAAAGATAACTATCTTCATTTGTAGTACGTACACAACCAATATCAGTAGCATGAGTAATTATCATAGCTCTCACCTCTCAAAACGGAATGATACACAACCTATTTTTATAACATCACCATTTTGTAAAAATTCTTTGCCATTAAGAATATTACCATTTATATAGGTGTGATTTCGACTTTGTAAATCCTCAATCTGATAAAGATTGCGAACTGGACTAATAACAGCATGATGATGTGATACATAAATATCATCTAATACAATATCATTTTCTTTACCTCTACCGATAGAGATTTGACCAGAAAAAGATATTTTCTTATTAGCCAATTTAGGATCTGCTGCTTCTAGCACTATTAAAGCCACTTCATTTTGTGTAGATTCTTCTTTCACTGGCTTTAAGCTGGAAGTGCTTTTCAAATCTTTGAACATGGATTTTACTGTTACAAAAATATAACCACAGATACAAAGAAGCATTCCATACTGTAGTGCTACTAAAAAAGCTTTACTTGCCATTTGACCACCTCATCAAAGATATATCAATACTTTATTATAGGCATAAATCCTAGATAAAGCAACTTCAAAACCATTATTATAATAAAGTTTTTTCCTAATTATATATATAAATCTTTCTATAAAAAAACTAGACAATCAAGTTTTTTACTCAATCATCTAGTTTAAATTTATAGCCAACGATAATTCACAAAACCTGCTCCTCGTGAATTCATCTCACCTAAGCCCACGCCTAAAGATAAATATGCCATTTCTTGAGATTTTTCATCATCTAAGACAGCAAGACGTACTTTATCGCCGAGAAGTTTTATATTTTTATATTTCATTGGCACAGGTGTTTTATTTAAAAATTCTATAGTAGAATAAAATTTTTCCATATTTATTTCATCTTTATCATTTATATCGCCTTTAAAATTATTTATTTTCTTAGTTAAATTAATGATAAATCGCTGTTCAAAGTCTTCTTGACTCATGCAATTTTTCCAATAACCATTTTCTGCCTTAATTATCATTGGTGTCAAAGTATAGATAAATTCTATTATCTTTCGGGGCAAAACTCTTTTTTCTGCTGTCAGCCCTTTAAATTCTCTAGTATTTATATTTGGACAAACTTCATAGAAAAATTCTGCCATACCCTCATCAATAGTTCTGATAGTCAAAGTATATATCTTGCCTTTTTTATAGATTTTATCTTTTTCCAATGGCGATAATAAATCATAGCAATAATTTTTATATGTATTTGTATTATGTAATTTTCCTAGATTTTCTTTTTCGAATAAGCTTTTATCAATAAATCTAGTCAACATAATTTGCACATCTTGTGCCATGATATCCTTTAATAAATATAATTTTATGCGTATTTGATAAACTTTCATCAAAATGCCCCTTTCTTTGAATTTACCAAGTGATATATTCATCTTTATTTAAAAATGCTGATATATCAATAATTATAACAAAAATTCGTCATTAAATTCTCAAAATCCTTTTCGCTGGTAAAAAATCCCTAAACCTTGATAAAATCACTATTTTCATAGATAATATATTTTATAAACCTTAATCTTTAAAGGGATAAATATCAATAGATACTGTACGAAAACACTGTTTTTGATTTTAGCTCTTTTAATATGTCTTGGGGATAAATATCAACAGATACTGTACGAAAACTTATTTTTAGTTATCCAACGGAAACATTCTTTTTCAGATAAATATCAACAGATACTGTACGAAAACTATTTTTTATATAGCTCTTCGGGGAAAGCATAATATGATAAATATCAACAGATACTGTACGAAAACCTTTTAGTAGAATGACAAATAAATTAAAAGTGAATTGATAAATATCAACAGATACTGTACGAAAACTAAGCACCAATAAGCTGAACAGCACGACGGATAATTGATAAATATCAACAGTTACTGTACAAAAAAAAGACTTGTTATAGTTATTTTTCTATAACAAGCCTTTTTATTTTGCTTTAATTTAATTTTATCTGTATTGCTCCCATACCTAGATGAGTATTTACTCCTATTGATGTATACTGGGAAAACTCTGTCAGCATTAAGATTATTTTATTTGCCATTATATTATTTTTTAAACTAAACCTACATTTTCCTTGAAATGTAGGTCTTTTTTTGCCATTTATCAGCTGTGGTCTTAAAACGACTTCATAATCATCTAGCTGTATTTCTTGTGCTAGATTTTCAATTAAATCTTGTTCATACAATTTTTCATCAATGGCAAATAAATTCCAGATAGCGACTAAATTCATTATTATATCATGCGGTTGACAAATCATTTTGTCTTCTTCGCCAAACAATAAAGTCGGTGTCAAAAAATTAAATTCAATATAGCTACTTTTCAATCTACGTGTAAAATATTTCGTTACTAATTGCTTATATGTAGCACTATGAATATAACTTTTCTTCTCTATCTGAAATACTATCTTATCAACTGTTATAAACTCACAATTTTCCTTCGTCAATTTATCCATCAATCTATAAGCTATATTTTCTGTAGCTTCTTGATTTAGTGTTGCAATCCGCCAATAATATATATCTTCAGCCTCTATATCTTTTATTATATATTGTGTATATGGCTTTATCATCTGCATAGATAAATATTCTCGATACTTGTCGTCTACATATTGCATCAAAATATCATTCATAATTGACGCTAAAGATTTTTCTGCTTTTTGTATTTCTTCATCAGCTTTAGCTTTTAATACTATCTCAATTATTTTCAACATAATTATACTTTACCTATCTTCGCTATACCTAGCAAAGTCAATTTTCCATTATATTTTGTAGCTTTCAATGTTCGTGGAGCAATCTTCGTATCTCTTATACCACGATTTACTCTTTGTTTGAATTTCATATTTAAATATCTACTGATAAATTCTTTTGCTTTCATCTTTGTAGGTGCTAGATAAGCCACTAGAGTTTTCGTCAAAAAGCCTGTACCACCACCGATATAAGTATTGCCTAAGTTCGTATCATTAAATAAAAATCCATAATCTTTGCCAAAAACAGATGATAATAATTCATTACTAGCATCAAAGAAATTTTGTATCATTATTAAAATATCTTCTGCTGAATTTATATTTAATTTTTGCGTAAATCTTTTTTCTATCTGCATATCAAAATAAAATCTCGTCTTCGGCTCTATACATTCACGATAAACACTTAGCGAATTTTCTTTTATATAATTATCCTTCACTGCCAAATCAATTTTTTTCAATAAAACTAAGTTATTATGCTCTGTCTTTGCCATAGCATCACTTAATTTTATTCCCTGCATAAAATTATAATACTCTCTTTTTGTACTTTTCTTATCGTATTTCGTATATTCTCTCTTTCCTGTACCTTCTATTTCAGCCGTCAATAATCTATTTAAATTATTTTCAACCCTTTTTATTTCATCATAAGATTTATTACTATTTATAGCTTTTTCCAAACTTTGCCAAAGTCTTTGTTTTAAATGCGGATTTTTTTGCAATAAATCATATAAAATAGCCGTTCTTATCAAGCCTTTTAGCGTACTACCTGGTATATAAGCTCTGCCATCTATTAATTTTGTCTGCAAAATAATATCATTTAAACTATCTTTACTTATCTTGTCTATATTTTCATGTGCGATTAATTTATATTTTACGACTTCTTTTATATCCTCAATATTATAACCTTGCTCTATCAACCATTTATATAATATTTTTCGTGGTTTAGTCTTATCATTGATAAAATCCATATAAGCAGGAAATAATTTTTTCGTATAAATAAATTTATGCCACAATAAAGGATTTAAAAAATATGCTACTTGATTTTTACTATCATATATATAATCTGTAGTATTTAACTTTTCATTGCTGGCTATATTGACAGGTGTGATGATATCCAGATACATTTTATTAAATTCTATCAAATTCATATTATTCATAATCTATCCCCACAAACATACCCATACCATTTCGATAAATAGGATAAGATATGCCCTCATATTCTTCTTTTAGCATCATGCCTTCTAAATACTTCATCAAACAAGAACCTTCTGCTAACATATATAGATTATTTTTTCGCTTCTTATTATGTGTATTTTGGTCATAGATAAAACCACTGCGTTTTACAATCTTATAATTGCCAACAGATATATATTTTACATCTTCTTTTTTAGGCAATAATGGTGCTATACATAATTTTCTGCCCCTATTTGCACACATATCTATATTTATCATTTTAGTCAAAATCAAATCATCTTTATAAATACTATCTGTTTCACTTAATTCTATAAAATCATCAAAAAATTTATATTTACCATAGCCACTGCTTTTTTTGCCACCAATACCACTATAACCTAAACTTTCTATTATTTTTTCCATAATAATAGCGTCATCATCATCTTCATAACCCAAGATAAAATACAATCCTGCATTATCATTGAATTTATAGCTATTCACAAAATAAGGCAAAGGCTCTTGACCTCTACAAGCTACTTTTTCCATTGTATTTTCTATGGCAAAAATAGGATTATCTATGCTATATACTTCTTTATCATTTATAGATTGTAGCCAATTTTTAATTTCACTAATGCGGATAAAATCTTCTTTATCATTTTGCTTCCATAATCTACTGTATTTTTTCTGTTCAGAATAAGAGTCTAGCTTCGACAAATTATCCACAGATAAATATATCTTTGGCAAATATAATTGTAAATCATCATTTGGGGCAGAATAATAATAAGGAAATAAACTGGATATCGCTAATTTTCTCTGCTCAAATTTTTCCATAATGCCTTGTAGTATTTCCTTAGAAATCAAATTAGCTTCTGAACAAATGGCACTAAAATAAGTATCTGCACTACAATAAAAACTAGCTTTTTCTAAATCTCCGCCAAAATTATTATCCGCAAAATGCACAGGTGTCAAAAACTCTAAAAAATAAGCTCTATATTTCATTATGAACATTTCCCTTCAAAAAAATATCCATATTCATCAGCATCAATTTTCTTATTTATAGCTTTAACTTTAAAATCACTGAATTTCACTCTACCATAGCCACGAGAACCATGTCCGCCAAGATAATCCATCTGTAATAATTGAAAACCTTGAGCTAAAATCTTCATATCTTCATCTATCTGCTCTTCATCTTCAATATTATAAACAAGTTTAAATTCAAATTCTGCCCCAGCCGGTACTCTTTCAATCTGACGAGGATTTGCCGAGCCTGTCAATCTCGCTATGGTATTTTCCCATTTTATCTCGCCAATATACGTATCTGTATCAAGATTTTTAAATACTTCTACACTTTCACGAGTCAAAAATAAATCAAAAAACTGCAATCTTGCAAAACAAGCTCCTTTTTTCCCTGCTGAACCAAATAAACGCGATATCACTTCATCATCGTCATCTATATTATTTAAAATTAAATTTTTACATCTACTTTTAGCTAATAAAGTGCGAATTTTTCCCTTCAAAGAACTACCAGGAATAATTGGCTCATGAGTCAGACAATCGCGAATAAATGGACTATCCACCGCCCCAATAGGTGCAAAATCACTATTTGCCCCTATATGCATACCTGTTATGAGCTTTAAATTTGCCGTAATAAATAATTTTCCCTGCAATTGTCTTTGTCCTTGTATATTCATCATTATTCTTGTCCTCCATAAAATTTATGAAATGCCACTAAAGCCTCTATATATCTACAAAAATTCTCAAAAGCTTTTATATCGCCATTGATATTTTTTACCATATTCAATAAATCTGCTTTTTCTACAAATTCCCTAACTAAATTTTCTCTACCTTTCTCTCTGCCTATTTGATATGCAATATTTACTCTCAAAAATTCTATTTCCATTTGCAATTCTTCATCTAATTTTTTCGCTTGAGGATTAGCTATTTTATAGATATCTACTTTATTTTTTAAGATATTCACCGCTGTTAAAATTTTTCTTATTTGATTAGTTTTTAGCTCTATAACTAATTTATCATGATTTTTTTTATTTGGTTTACGTATAGATTTTATTGCTAATTCCGCTTTATCCACTATATTTTCCATAAATATTTACTCCTTTTTATCTCTTAAATAATATACTAATAAATTTAAAGCAGTCGCTAATTGCTTTTTATCTTCATTATTATTTATCCATTGATACATTTTACTTACAAAATCTTCATATACTTTTCTTTTTTGCTCATCTTTATCTTGTTTAGGTTGCATTCTCGCCAATACATAAGCAAATCTTGCTATATTCAATTTATCTTCATCTGCTAATTGTATTAAATCCATCAATCTATAAATTAAACTCTTTCCTACAGATAATTTATTAAATTTATCACCATCAAAAGAAAGACGAGCTAATAAATAATTCATCTTCTCTTTGCAGACCTTCATCTCAAAATCCGCCCATGTATATATATGCTTGCACTCTAGCTGACCATTTGCTTTTAAATTCGTTTCCATACCAAATAAAGCTATGCTATTTTTATCTTTCTTACTCTTACTCATTTGTACTAATAAACCTGCAATCTCTGCCATCTTACTGATAGGATATGTCGGGCTAAACATTGCCATACCTGCACTGAGTGTCAATTTTCCATTAGTAAATTGTTTAAAAGCTCTATTTATATCTATTGCTACTTCCAATACTTCGTCCCATGCACCAACCAAAAATAAATCATCACCGCCAGCATAAATAATATTTACCTTGCGTTTTGGGGCTTTAGCTATGCCAAAAATATTAAAAGCTTTCTCTTCAAAATCTACACACCCTGTTAAATCGCCAGCACAGATTTTATTTATCGCCACTTTAAAAAACATAGATATATCTTTTGATAAATCCGCATAGCGAGATAAGGTAGCGTATCTTAAATTATCTTCTATTTTATCTTTATCGCTTACAAAACCACTGCTAAAAGCTATACCTAAATCATCTACATCTAATCGCAATACACCTAATCTTTTTATACCTTTATCTGTTTTACAACTACTCTTAGCTAAATCATCAAAAGTCATAACCTCATCATTTTCATTTTTGGCACTATAATCTGCTAAATATAAACGTATAGCCAAATCATTTTCTAAAAGATTATTTTTGCTATAAATACGCAGGATTTTTCCTTTAAACATATCTATATCTTCTATATTTACAGCATACAAATATAAATCTTTATCTTTGCCAAAAATTTTGATGCCACCATCTATTTTTTCCTCACTGATGACAAAAACTAAATCTTGTGTCAATATATCTTGCCCTAATTTATATAAATTCAGACAAAATTCACAAGCAATTTCTTCATCACTATTATATTTCCAAAGTTTATCCACTAAATTATGACAGATATTACATTCTTTTTTAGCTGTATCTTTTTCCTTTTCTACATTAAATATATGCTCTAAAAAATTTTCATCTTTGCTATATCGTATAGTTTTATCATCTTTTAATTTTTTATTAACTATAGCGAATAAATTTCCTTGAGCTTCAGATTTCATCAAATTATTAGCACTGCATTCAGCCGTACCGATAGCTAAATATAGATTAATGCCTATATTTTCCATCAGCCATCTATTCATCTTTGCTTGTAATTTATCTATAGATTTTTTTATATCCTCTATATTCGGAGCTAAAATATAAAAATGCCCTCCACCAGAATATAATACATTTGCTCTTGATAGCCCTATTTGCTCTAAATATTCATCTATAAATTCTTCTAATAATAAATCAATATAAAGTGAGCGACCTCTCAAAGTTTTCAAAGCACCTTTTGATGGAATAGTATAAATAAAATCCTGTATACCTGATATATCACCAGAAACTAAAAGATATATTTTTTCATTTCTAAAAATTTTACTGCCACTATTAAAACAATATTTTTTATAATCTTGTATCTGTTGTTCATCAAAATATAATTTCATACAACTAGCCACTGCCGATGTTATTTTTGAATGAACATATAATGAAATATCACAAACTTCTGCTCTATTTGTACTCGATGGTAGATAGAAAAAACCTTCTTCTATGATTTGCAATAATTGATTTATCGATATCTGACTTATATCTTTTGTGATAAAATGTGATTTTATCTTATTCAATAAAGCTTCATAATTACTATTCGTTGCCAAAGAAATATCTGTTCGTGGATAATTAAACGCTTTATTTATATCTTTATATATTAAAGAATATTTATTTGCTACTTGTATTTCTTTATCACTATAAAAAACACTAAATATACTATCCAAATTTAATTTCGAATCAAAACCCTTTTCTTCTCCTTCATTTTCTCGTCTATCCATGCCTGAAGCAATATTATCTGCTTCATAAACAATATATGCTAAATCATTTTTATCTAATTTGGCTTTTTGGAGATAATCTTTATGGTGATATCTCACACAATTCAATAAACGCTCTGTTTCTTCATTTAGTTTTAAATACTGCTCTAAAAAATCTCCACCTAATTTAGAATGATTTATCCTTTTCTTCATTGCACGATAACATACTTTTCCTATATCATGCAGTAAAGCACCTTTGATTAAAATTTCTTTTTCTTTCATTTATATATCCTCTACTTTTTAAATTAAATCTATAATTCATTTTATTAAATCAATAGAATTTATAATTCATCTTTATATTCTTAAACATCATATTATATAAATCCTGCTTTTTTCTCTAATTTTAGCATTAGTAAATATCAATACTAAAAAAGACTTGCTATAGAAAAATAACTGTAACAAGTCTTTTTATTGTTTTATTTAATTTCATTTTTAATAACAAAAAAGCTAGATAGTTAAACCTAACATTTAACTACCTAGCCTTTTATCAATCATTCTTATAATACGATTTTACCGAAATCTGCAATAGATTTAATAAGTATATCAATATTTTTAAGAAGTGCAAGACGATTATTTTTGATTTGTTCGTCTTTATCCATAACCATTACATTATCAAAGAAATTATTGATTGGTGCAGTGAGTTCCTGCATTTTATCAATAGCTGTTTTATAATCTTTATTATTTAAAGCAGTTTCTACATCTTTAGCTACTGCTACATAAGTATTATAAAGAGCTTTTTCTTCATCTAATGTAAATAATGCTTCATTAATAACATTATTTTCTGCTTTTTTGCTGATATTACCTACACGTACAAAAGCTTGAATTGCATCATTTAATACACCAGAAGCGATTTCTTGAGCTGTTACACAAGCTTTAGCATAAGTGCCTGCAACTTCATCTGCATTTTCAAGTACAGCATCAATAATATCATAGCGAACATCATTATCGCTAAGTACATTTTTAAGACGTAAAGTGAAGAATTCTGCTACATTTTTCTGGATTTCAGCACGTTTTTCACTATCAGTGATATTGAGTAAATCCATTGCTTTATCTGCAATTTCACTGATAGAAATAGTGTAGTTTGCTTCAATGATTGTATGCACAATGCCAAGAGCTTGACGACGAAGTGCAAATGGATCTTGAGAACCAGTTGGTACAAGTCCACGGCTAAATGTAGCTACGATATTATCCATTTTATCAGCTAAAGAAACAAGACGACCTGCTACGCTAGCTGGTTCTGCATCACCTGCAAAACGTGGCATATAATGTTCATAAATAGCAGTTGCTACTTCTTGACCTTCACCATCTAAAAGTGCATATTCACGGCCCATGATACCTTGAAGTTCAGTGAACTCACAAACCATAGCAGATACAAGGTCAGCTTTTGCTAAAATTGCAGCACGTTTAGTTGTTTTTATTTCAGCTTCTGTAGCATTTACTTTTTCGCCAATGAAAGCAGAAAGTTCTGCTAAACGATTAGCTTTATCATAAATTGTACCAAGACCTTCTTGGAATACTACAGTTTTTAATTTTTCTACATAATCATAAAGACTATGTTTTCTATCTTCATCAAAGAAGAATTGAGCATCAGCAAGTCTTGCACGAAGTACACGTTCATTACCATGCTGTACTTTATCTAAGCAATAATCGCCACCATTGCGAACTGTAATAAATAATGGTAATAAATTGTTATTATCATCTAAAACAGGGAAATAACGTTGATGATCTCTCATTGGAGTCATTACTGCTTCTTTTGGTAATTTAAGATATTTATCTTCAAAAGTTCCACAAAGTGCTGTTGGATATTCTACAAGATAAATTACTTCTTCTAATAAATCTTCCGTGATTTCTGCATGACCATTGTGAGCTTTTGCAATTTCTTCAATCTGTGCTTTGATGATATCGCGACGTTTTTCTTGGTCTACAATAATAAATGCATCTTTACAAGCTTGTTCATAATCACTTGCTTTATTAATTGTGAAATCGCCTTCACTTAAGAAACGATGACCACGAGATACGCGACCAGATGTTACATTAGCTACTGTAAAATCAATTACTTCTTCATCATACAAAGCTACGAGCCAACGAAGTGGACGTACAAAGCGGAAATCTAAATCGCCCCAACGCATATTTTTAGGGAAGTTCAAACCTTCTACCAATTCTTTTAATAAAGTAGGTAAAAGTTCTACAGTCTGTTTGCCTTCTTCTCTGGAAACAGCATATACATAACCATCTTTTACTACTAAATCAGCAACATCTACTTTTTTACCACGAGCAAAACCAATAGCTGCTTTTGTAGGATTGCCATCTTTATCAAAAGCGATAGCAGTAGATGGGCCTTTATATTCACTAGATGCACCTTGCTGAGTTTCTGCAAGATTTTTTACTAAAAGTGCAGTTCTGCGAGGTGTACCAAGAGTTGTTACTTCATCAAAATCAAGACGCATTTCTTGAAATTTTGCAGTTGCTTTTTCTTTTAATTGAGCTAAAATTCCTGGCATAAAATGAGCAGGAACTTCTTCTGTACCAATTTCTAATAATAAATCTTTAGCCATTATTATTTTGCTCCTTTCTTCAAGAGAGGATAGCCGAGTTCTTCACGCTGTTTTAAATAACATTGAGCACAAAGACGAGCAAGATTACGTACACGAGAAATAAACGCTGTACGTTCAGATACGCTGATTGCTCCACGAGAATCAAGCAAGTTAAATGTATGAGAGCATTTTAATACATAATCATATGCTGGATGAACATAGCCAAGCTCAATTACGCGAACAGCTTCTTTTTCGTATTTATCGAAAAGGTCAAATAAAAGAGCAGTATCTGCAAGTTCAAAGTTGTAAGTGGATTGTTCAAATTCATTTTGATGGAATACATCACCATAAGTGTATGTGCCATTCCAATCAATATCATAAACATTTTCTTTTTCTTGAATATACATTGCAATACGTTCAAGACCATAAGTGATTTCAGAAGCTACAGGTTTTACATCAACACTACCTACTTGTTGGAAATAAGTAAACTGTGTGATTTCCATACCATCAAGCCAAACTTCCCAACCAAGACCCCAAGCACCAAGTGTTGGAGATTCCCAGTTATCTTCAACAAAACGGATATCATGTTCTTTTTCATTGATACCGAGTTTTGCTAAGCTCTGTAAATAAAGTTCCTGAATATTATCAGGAGATGGTTTCATAATTACTTGGAATTGATGATGTTGGAATAAACGGTTAGGATTTTCACCATAACGACCATCAGCTGGACGACGAGATGGTTCTACATATGCTACATGCCAAGGTTCAGGGCCAAGTACACGTAAAAATGTAGAAGGGTTCATAGTACCTGCACCTTTTTCCACGTCATAAGGTTGAGCTAAAATACAGCCTTGCTTAGACCAAAATTCCTGCAAAGTCAGGATAATTTCCTGAAATGTCATAAATATACCTCCTTGATATTCATGGGCGACAAAATAAAAAATCTCGCCCATGTAACAACAAAATGTTACAGGGACGAGATGTATTCCCGCGGTTCCACCCTGATTGACTTAAATATATTTAAGTCCTCTTTAGAATGTTATTTATTATTATAAAGCTCCCTAGTGCCATTCACTTTTTGTAGTCTTACACCATCACTACTCGCTGATTAAAGTTACTTTTCTAGTTCATTGCTGTACATAAAGTCTAGCAAAAGAAAAAATCCTTGTCAATATATTTATGTTGTTTACTTTTAGATTTATGGCTAAATAATAAAATAAATAAAATGCTTTTAATATCTCTTATTCAAACTAAATCTTTTTGCCCCAATCAATTGATTAACAAAAATATTGATAATGGCTATAGCTAACATAACTGGCACAGTAATCCCAATAAAAGTGCTATAATCAATCAACAATTCATAAGCTATAAAACCAATTAACCATAAAAGACAATTTTTACCAGTGATAAATGAATTTTGATGATAAATATTATGACTAAAGAAATATTCAGAAAAAGCAATAGCAAATAACGGTGCAAAAGTTGCTGCTATAAAATAAAGGAAAGTTTCATATTGTTCCATAGATAAGAAAATAGCAAGCAATGTAGAAATTACACATACAAAAAACGCTGTATATTTTACATCTAATTGATTACTAATATGATTTAAACAAATACTTGAAGAATTTATCGTAATAAAATTAGTTGTTACTGTAGATAATAAAATAACAACTAAAGAAATAACACCCAATCCAGATAACATGAAAATATCACAAATATCTGTTATACCATAATGAACAGCACTACCTAAGCCAATTGTATACATTAAAATACTGCCAAAACAATATGCCACTACACAGCTCAATGTACCTGTAGATTGATTTTTAAGTGTTCTTGTATAATCTGAAATAACTGGCATCCATGATAAACACATAGCAATATTTAATTCTACCGCCATGCCAAAACTCATACTTTCATCTAAAGAAGTTACCACTTCATTTGCAGAAACTACAGCCCCAAAACCTAAATATAAAGAAGCAAGCAATAAACAAAGCATTACTACTTTATTTATCTTACTTACAAAATCCATTGTACTAAAAATCCAAATGCAAGGAAAAAGACCTATGATAATTGTCCATAAAATAGTATTTTCTCCCATATTCCATAAAGATGCCATTAATTTGTTGAAAGCTTGTGCCCCAATAATGGTCATTATAGAAGTCCAACCTATTAATTGAATAGTATTTAATAGAGAGAAACTAACAGAACCCAACTTACCAAAAGATAAATTAATACTTTCAGAAGCACTGCAACGTTTATTAGCACCGATAATCCCTGCTAAATAAAGAATAATTCCACCAATTACATGACCTACTAAAATAGCTAAAAATCCATCTTTCATGCCAAGTGGTGCTAAAAAAGTTCCTGTCATGATTTCAGCCACAGAAACTGCTGTACCAAACCAAATCAATGATACATTAAAACTAGAATTATTTGTTGATGTAAAAAATGTAGACAAAAAATCACCTCATAAAAAATAAAAATATTTAAAAATAAAAAAAGGAAATAGCCATGCCATTTCCTTGAAAATACGTAATCAAACTAATATTTCCCTACGTTGGCATTATCCAAATCAGGTCATAGGTCGAAGTTCACAACTTCCTCTCAGCCTGTCTACAAGCTCCCTTTTTCATATTCTGCCTTTAATATAAATTATCCTAAAATATTTGTCAAATTCTCGAAAAATCTCCAAAAAATATATTGCATAGCCCATTTTTATATGATAAAATAGCCTAGTATGCAACAAACGGTCCGCTGTGAGATATTCTTATATGAACGTTTGAATTAAGGAGGAAAAATAATGAATATTATTCAGGCTTTAGAACAGGAACAATTACGTAACGATATCCCTAAATTCATCCCTGGCGATAGCGTTCGCGTACATGTAAAAGTAGTTGAAGGATCCAACGAACGTATTCAGATGTTCGAAGGTGTTGTAATCGCTCGCCAAGGTTCTGGCGTTCGTGAAAACTTCACAGTAAGAAGAATTTCTTATGGTGTTGGTATTGAACGTACTTTCCCAGTACATTCCCCACGCCTTGCAAAAATCGAAGTTACTCGTAGAGGTATTGTTCGTAGAGCAAAACTTTATTATCTTCGTAACCTTACTGGTAAAGCTGCTCGTATTAAAGAAAGACGCTAATATCTTCATAAGAGGGACTGCCTATGGCAAGTCCCTTTTGTTTTATTAGTATGTTCTAGTAGAGGGAGGATTATCATGGCTGATAAAAAAGAGTCATCTTTAGGTAGTGAAATTAAAGATTGGGTTATTTCCATAGCTATCGCTGTTGTCTTAGCCTTATTCATTCGTCATTTTGTAGTAGAATTATATTTAGTTGATGGACCTTCTATGCGTCCGACATTACAAAATCAAGAGCGTTTAGTCGTTAATAAATTTATTTATAATTTACATGACCCTGAACGCGGTGATATCTTGGTATTCCAATATCCAAAAGACCCTAGCCGTGATTTTATCAAACGTGTAATTGCAATTCCTGGAGATACTATTGAAATCAAAGATGGTCATATTTATGTAAATGGGGAATTAAAAAATGAACCATATATCTTAAGCACAACTAGAGGAGATTATCCACTGGCTACTGTACCAGAAGGACATATCTTTGTAATGGGCGATAATCGCAATAATTCCGAAGATAGTCGTTTCGCTGATGTAGGCATGGTACCATTTGATTTAATCAAAGGTAAAGCAATACTCATCTTCTGGCCACTTGATAAATTAAGAACATTACCATGATAATAACGAAAAGGTACCTATGAAATATTTTGTAGGTACCTTTTTTATTTTATAAAATCTATTTATTGTTTATATGTCTAGCTAAAGCTTGTTGCCAAACTTCTTGAAGCATCGGCAAACGAAATTTAGCATTTGCTGGACTTGTAGATGGCAAAGTATAAAAAGTATATGTTTTATCTTTTAAAATATCTTTATTATATTTCTTAAAGCACTGAAAAGATTTTCCGCCATTAAAACAAATAGTCTTTATCTTAGGATATTTAGCAAATAAAGCTTTAAAATCATTTGGCACTTCATCGCAAATAGCACTATCTAAACTACCTTCTCGAATACAAGAATCTATAGAGTCCCATAGCGCAATATGATTTTTTCTCAATAATTCTAATCGCTCTTGATAAATAGTTGGTATTATTCCTTCATTAAAAAATATAGCCATTAATTTCCAAAATCTATTTTGAGGATGAGCATAATATTGTTGCTGTTCCAAAGATTTCACACTTGGCATTGAACCTAAGATAATAGTTGTACAATTTTCATCAATAGATGGGGCAAATCCTATGAGTCTTTCCATAAATAAAATCACCTCTATCTTATTATAATATAAAGATTTTTAGTACAGATAAAAAATTTTTAAAAATAAATGTCAAAAAGTCAAAATAATGTTTGACAATTTGACTTTTAGCTTTTATAATATGTTTTGTAAGCAAATATGAAACTAAAGTATAACATAAATTATTACTTTAGTATTTATGTTTACTATATTATTGTTTTTATAATATTATTAATCGAAATGTTACTCATCATGACTTGGAGGTATAAATCATGGGTGAAGAAAAATATACACAAAAAGTTTTAGAAGCTATGCAATCTGCACAGCAAGAAGCAGCACTTCGCTATCATCAAGAAATTACATCTGCTCATGTTCTTTCTGCTTTGATTAAAGAACCAGAAGGTTTACTCGCTACTATTTTTGCTGAATGTAGAGTAGATTTGCCTATGCTCAAAGCAAAATTAGAACAAATACTCAAAAAAATTCCTAGCGTAAAAGGTCAAAGTCGTTTAGGTATGAGTACAGAAATGGTTCGTGTATTAGGTAGAGCAGCAAAACTCGCTGAAAACATGAACGATGAATATATAAGCACAGAACATTTATTATTAGCTATTGTCAGCGATAGCGATGACGAAATGCAAGCATTATGTAGAGAATTTAATCTACATCAAAATAAAATTCAATCTGTAATCAAATCAGAACGTAAACAAAATGTAAATAGTGATAATCCTGAAAGTGGTTATAAATCACTTGAAAAATACGGTCGTGATTTAACAGCTATGGCAAGAGTTGGTAAGCTCGACCCTGTTATTGGCCGTGATGAAGAAATCCGCCGTACTATCGAAATCTTATCTCGTCGTACTAAAAATAACCCAGTATTAATCGGTGAACCTGGTGTTGGTAAAACTGCTATCGTTGAAGGTTTAGCTCGCCGTATCGTAGCAGGTGATGTTCCAGAATCTCTAAAAAATAAAACATTGTATTCTCTTGATATGGGTTCATTAATCGCTGGTGCTAAATATCGTGGTGAATTTGAAGAACGTCTAAAATCTGTATTAAATGAAATCTCTAAATCCGATGGACAAATTTTATTGTTCATCGATGAAATTCACACTGTAGTAGGTGCTGGCGCAACTGAAGGTGCTATGGACGCTGGTAACTTATTAAAACCAATGTTAGCACGTGGACAACTCCGCTGTATTGGTGCCACTACTTTAAATGAATACCGTAAATATATCGAAAAAGATACAGCTCTTGAACGTCGTTTCCAACCTGTAATGGTAGGTCAGCCATCTGTAGAAGATACTATTTCTATCTTGCGTGGCTTAAAAGAACGTTATGAAGTTCATCACGGTGTAAGAATTCGTGATAATGCACTTGTTTCTGCAGCTGTATTATCTGATAGATATATCTCCGATAGATTTTTACCAGATAAAGCTATCGACTTAGTTGATGAAGCTGCTGCTAAACTTCGTACTGAAATCGAATCTATGCCAGAACCTATCGAAAAATTGCGTCGTAAAATCATGCAATTACAAATAGAAGAAGAAGCATTAAATAAAGAAACTGATGAAGCATCTAAAGAAAAACTTGCTAAACTCATTGATGAAAAAACTAAATTACAAAATGAAGAAAATGAATTAAAAGCAAAATGGGATAAAGAAAAACAAGGTATTGTTCGTGTACGTGCTATCAAAAAAGAAATGGATAGTGCCAATACGGAAATGGAAAAAGCTCAACGCAGTGGCGATTATGCCAAAGCTTCTGAAATCAAATATGGTAAATTACCACAACTTCAAAAAGAACTTGAAGAAATGGAAAAAGCTGTTCATGATGAAGAAGGCAATCGTCTCTTAAAAGAAGAAGTATCTGAAGAAGATATCGCTCAAGTAGTAAGTCGTTGGACTGGTATTCCTGTTACTAAAATGCTCACAGGTGAAAGAGAAAAACTCGTGCATTTAGAAGATGTTCTTCATGAACGTGTTGTCGGTCAAGATGAAGCTGTAAAAGCCGTAAGTGAAGCTATTATCCGTGCTCGTGCTGGTATCAAAGACCCTAATCGTCCAATCGGTTCTTTCATTTTCCTCGGCCCTACAGGTGTAGGTAAAACTGAACTTGCAAAAACTTTAGCTGAAAGTCTATTTGATGATGAACGCAGTATCATTCGTATTGATATGAGCGAATATATGGAAAAACATTCTGTAGCTCGTTTGATCGGAGCTCCTCCAGGATATGTTGGCTATGATGAAGGTGGTCAACTCACTGAAGCAGTTCGCCGTCGTCCATATAGCGTAATTTTACTTGATGAAATCGAAAAAGCTCATCGTGATGTATTCAATGTATTATTACAAATCTTAGATGATGGTCGTTTAACTGATGGTAAAGGTAGAGTTGTAAACTTCAAAAATACTGTTATCATTATGACTTCAAACTTAGGCAGTCATGAAATCTTAAATCAAGAAGATTTTGCTACAGCTGAAAAATTAGTACGTGATATCTTAAAAGATTATTTCCGTCCTGAATTTTTAAATCGTGTTGATGATATTATCGTATTCAAAGCTTTAGCTAAAGAACAAGTACGTCAAATTGCTCGCATCATGCTCGAAAATCTCAATAAACGTCTACAACATCAAGTTAATATTTCACTTTCTTGGTCTGATGAAGCTTTGACTAAACTTGCAGATGAAGGCTTTGAACCAAACTTCGGTGCTCGTCCACTTCGTAGATTATTATCTCATACTGTAGAAACTCAATTAAGTAAAGAAATCATCAAAGGTAATATCAAAGAAGGCGACACTGTAGATATTAATGTAAACGGTGAAGAATTCACATTTAATCCAATTCGCAAAATGGAAGCATAAATTTTAACCTAAATAATAGCACTCTAAAATAAGATTAATTTTAGGGTGCTATTTTATTTTTTAGTTAATTAAGAATATCATATTATCAAAAAGTCTTAACAAATTTTAATAAAAAGCCAATGATAAAAATACAATGTTACATTAAAAATAAAAAAATAACTACTAGACAAATACTTTTGAATATGATATTATAAATCTCGTAAAATAGAACAGCAAAGGCAAGGGAGCCATATGAGACATCTGTGCATTAATATATCTATTCAATATATTTTTATTAATAGGTTTTTATGACATTAATGCAGTCAGGTTTGTTTTCATACGGCTTTTTTTAGTTGCTACATAAATTTTGTTAATAAAAGGTGGGTCTTTTAATGAACGATTTATTATATGTTATTCCTGCAAATTCTAAAAAAGAAGATATTATTGCTACTTTGAAACAACATCCTGAAATTAAATTTGTTTCTTTAGTAGGTATCGATTTAGCTGGTAATGATACTGATGAAAAAATTCCTATGAGAGTTTTTCTTGAAGATATTGACTCTTTCTATAATGGCTCTGCTGTTCAAACAGATGGTTCTTCTGTAGTATTAACAGGTATTGCTACATTAAATAATGCTAAAGTAGATATGCCAATTGATCCTACTGTTAATTGGTTCGTTGATTACAATATCGAAAGCTATGATGATGAACTCGGTAAACCAGTTGGTACTCTCCGCATTCCTGCAGCTCTTATTCATGATGGCAAAGCTGTAGACTCCCGTTCCATCTTAGCTAACACTTTAACTTATGTAAAAAAAGGTTTATTAGACCTCTTTAAAAATAATGCTAAAATCTCTGGCTTAGAACATATCAATGGCGCAGATGTAAAAGATATCGTATTTACTTCCGCTACTGAACTTGAATTCTGGGTAAAAACTCCACTTAGTGAAGCAGATATCCCTGAAATGTCCGCATCTCAGGTTATGCAAGAACAATATTGGCAACGTACACGCGGTGCTGTTCGTACAGCTCTTGAACAGTGCATGTTAGCTCTTGAAGCTTATGGTCTTTCCCCTGAAATGGGTCATAAAGAAGTTGGTGGTATGAAAGGTCATATGGATACTGATGGTAATATGACTCATGTTTGCGAACAGGTAGAAATTGACTGGAAATTCGCTGATGCACTTCAAGCTGCTGATAATGAACTTGTTGTTCGTATCCTTGTAAAAGAAATCTTCCGTGAAAATGGTCTTGAAGTAAACTTCAAAGCAAAACCTATGATCGGTCTTGCTGGTAATGGTGAACATACTCATTTCGGTATTGGTGCTATCATGAATGATGGTTCTTTCGTAAACTTATTCGCACCAACTGATATGAAAAAAGACTTCATGAGTGCTGTAGGTTATGGTGCTATCATGGGCTTACTTAAAAACTATGAAGTTATCAACCCATTCGTATCCGCAACTAATGACTCCTTAAATCGTTTAAAACCAGGTTTTGAAGCTCCTGTATGTATCGTTACTTCCTTAGGTCATAAACCAGAAGTACCATCTCGTAACCGTACAATCTTAGCTGGTCTTATTCGTGATGTTAACAATCCAAAAGCTACTCGTTTTGAACTTCGCGCTTGTAATCCATATACAAACACTTATCTTGTACTTGCTGCTATTTATACATCTATCCTTGATGGTGTTAAATATGCTGTTACTAAAACTACTGCTGAATTACTTGCTGAAATCTCCAAAGATGTAGGTGATGATGCTGGTTACTTAGAAAAAGACCGTGCTTATCGTGCTGAAGATGATGTATTTGAAGATTATACTGAAGAAGAACGTCATCAACGTTTTGGTGTACATCCTGCAACAGTTTGGGAAAACTTCTCTAACTTGAAAAAATATCCTGAAAAACGTGCAGTTTTAACTGAAGGTAAAGCATTCAGCGATAAAATTATTGATGCATTTGTTGAAGGTGAATTAATTCGTTGGAAAACTGAACTTATCAGCCGTATTATTCCTGAAAATCGTATGCTTATCAGCAAATTTAAAGAAATTAAATCTGCATATGTAACTGATGAAGATTCTTACAACTGGAATAAACTCAACCGCATTCGTTATTATCTTGCTAAAGACAGCATCGATAATAAATCCTTATTCACTCAGTTAATCAATGCTTTAAATTCTGGAGATTTTGCTACAGCTTCTAGCTTACAGGTAGAAATGTACGATAAAATGGAAGAATTAAAAGAACTCTATGCAACTTATAGAAACAATATGATTTAATAAAAATCTCCAAGAAGGCTTCTATTTTAGGAGCCTTCTTATTTATATTTTAGATTAGAATAATAAATTATTTTTATAACAAAGATATTGACAAAAATCTATTTTTTCTATATGATAATGATTAGCAATTATATAGAATAACTCATCAAGAGCAACTGAGGGACTGGCCCAATGACGTTGCGGCAACCATTGAGCATTTATCAAACGGTGCCAAATCCTTTAAGTTTTACTTAGAAGATGAGAGATGGATATAAACTCTCTCGCGTTTAAGTTTAGAGAGTTTTTTTTATGTTATTTTTTAATTGTTAAGATATAAAAAAATATACTAGGAGGTTCCTAAATGTCCAACAGAGTATTATTTACTTCTGAATCTGTTACTGAAGGTCATCCTGATAAAGTAGCAGACCAAATTTCTGATAGCATTTTAGATGCAATTTTAGCCAAAGATCCAAATGGTCGTGTAGCTTGTGAAACTTTCGCTATGACTGGTCAAATCCATGTAGCTGGTGAAATATCCACCGATTGCTATGTAGATATTCCATCTATCGTTCGTGAAACTATCCGCAATATCGGTTATACTCGTGCAAAATTCGGTTTAGACTGCGATACTTGTGGTATTTCTTTATCTATTGATGAACAGTCCCCTGATATTGCTATGGGTGTCGATAAATCTTTAGAAGCAAAAGAAGGCGAAGCAGACAAAACAGATCTCGGTGCTGGTGACCAAGGTATGATGTTCGGTTATGCTACAAATGAAACTCCTGAATATATGCCTCTTCCTATCGCTTTAGCTCATAAACTCGCTCGTCGTCTTACTGAAGTTAGAAAATCTGGTGAACTCTCTTATCTTCGTCCAGATGGTAAAACTCAAGTAACAGTTGTTTATGAAGATGGTAAACCTGTTGCTGTAGATACTATTGTTATCTCTACTCAACATGACCCAGATGTTACTTTAGAACAAATTAAACAAGACCTCATGGAAAAAGTAATTAAACCTGTTGTTCCTGCTGAACTTTTAACAGCTGAAACAAAATATTTCATCAATCCTACTGGTAAATTCGTTATCGGTGGTCCACAAGGTGATACTGGTCTTACTGGTCGTAAAATCATTGTTGATACTTATGGTGGTATGGCTCGTCATGGTGGCGGAGCTTTCTCCGGTAAAGATCCAACAAAAGTAGACCGTTCTGCAGCATATGCAGCTCGTTATGTAGCTAAAAATATCGTAGCTGCTGGCCTTGCTGATAAATGTGAAATCCAATTAGCATATGCTATTGGTGTTGCAAAACCTGTATCTATCAGCATCAATACTTTCGGCACTAATAAAGTAACTGAAGACGTTATCACAAAACTTGTAAATGATAACTTTGACCTTCGTCCAGCAGGTATCATCAAAGAATTAGACTTACGTCGTCCAATTTATGCTCAAACAGCAGCTTATGGTCATTTCGGTCGTACAGATGTAGATCTTCCTTGGGAACATACTGACAAAGCTGAAACATTAAGAAAACAAGCTGGCTTATAATAATATTATATAAAAAACCTCTGATAAATAATTTATCAGAGGTTTTTCTTTATCTATGACGACCATGTCCAGGTTAAGGTGGCGGAGCAGCCTCTGTTGTATTTGCACTTATGACATAACTAATAGGTGTTGCTAAGAAACATGCCATAGTTAAAATACCAATAGATTTTTTTATTCTGTTTTTTAACATTATAAAATCTCCTTTCAATCTATTTTGCCGAAAAAAACGATAAAAACGAAAATGCTATCGATATTCCCAATATAATTAGCAATAATCTTCTTAATAATGGATTCATAAAAATTCTCCTTCACGCAAATTATTTTAATTATAAAATTCTGTAATACATATAAAATATCCTCTCTTATATTTTCTTATTTTCTAAAATCAAATAGATATATTATAATATAAACATATTACTTGATTAGGTACGTGATTATATGAAAAAACTTGCAGATATATATATTAATATTCCCGTTAAAAGTATTGCTAAGGCTTACACTTATATAATTCCTGAGAAATTTGATATTTTAAAAGAAGGTTGTCGTGTTTTAGTGCCTTTCGGCAATAGAATTATGGAAGGCTTTATTATTAAAATATATGCAAATAATGAACATAATATAGATATAACTAAATTAAAAGAAATCAAAGATATTATTGATACGGAAGCTTGGTTTACACCTCAAATGTATACTACCGCCAAATGGATGGCTGATTTTTATCTATGTTCTTTAGGCGAAACTATGCGGTTATTTATCCCCGGAAAAAATAGTGTACAAATTCGCCCTATTTTTAATATCAACCAACAAGAATATGATTTATTCCCTAAAAATAAACTATCAGCAATTGAAATATCTTTGCTTAAATATCTTTCTCTACAAAAAAATACTGATTTATTGACTTTACGACATAAATTCAGCACAATTGATAATTTATCTTCTTTACTAGATAAACTCATCGCCAAAAAACTAATTATCCGAGATTATACTTATAAAACAAAAGCTAATAAAATTTATATCACTTATGCTTCTTTAAATGTAACAGTTAATGATGATACTTTGGCAACTTTAAAAAATAAACCAGCTCAAAAAAAAGCTCTATTATATTTAGCTAAAATAAAAGAAGCTTCTACTAAAGATTTATCAAATGAAAAAATCTCTCTACCTACATTAAAAGCACTTGCTGATTTAGACTATATAAAATTAGAAAAGAAACAAATATTGCGAGATAGCTATTACCAAATAACTACTAAACAAAATACAAATAAAAAGCTGACATCAGACCAAATGACAGCCTTAAAAAATATAGAAATAGCTCAACATCAAGGCAAGCAAAAATTTTTACTATATGGCGTTACAGGTAGTGGCAAAACTCAAATCTATATAGAAATGGCTTTAAAAGCACGTGCTTTAGGTAAACAAGTTCTTATATTAGTTCCTGAAATCGTCCTTACAGGGCAATTAGTAACTTCCTTTAAAGAATATTTTGCTGATGATGTTGCTGTTATTCACAGTAGATTATCTGTAGGGGAAAGAAATGATACATTTTGGCGAATTCGCACAAAACAAGTAGGTATCATCATTGGAGCTCGTTCAGCATTATTTGCTCCATTTGAAGATTTAGGCTTAATTGTAATGGACGAAGAACATGACCCTTCATATAAGCAAGATGAATCACCTCGATATCACAGTCATGATATCATTGAAAAAATGGCTGAAATTTATCATGCTACTTTAATCATGGGTAGTGCTACACCTTCTTTAGAGAGTTATTATAAAGCGCAAATAGGCGAATATATTTTATTAAAAATGCCTAATCGAATAGATAATCTTCCCTTACCATATATTGAAGGAGTGGACATGCGTGAAGAACTACGCATGGGCAATCGAAAAATTATTTCTTTAAAATTAAAGGAATTAATTGCAGATACTCTAGCCAAAAAAGAACAAATTATCATCATGTTAAATCGCAGAGGCTTTTCCACCTTTGTAATGTGCAGAGCTTGCGGTCATGTTATCAAATGCAAATACTGCGGTTTACCACTTGTATATCATCGCCGTGGCATCTTACAATGCCATCATTGCGATATTACCGAAACTGTTCCTACTATCTGCCCAAAATGTAATAGTAAATATATTAAATTTTTCGGCTCAGGAACAGAAAAACTTGAAGAAGAATTATCCACTTTATTTCCTCAAGCTAGAATAATTCGCTTAGATAGAGATACTACTGGCAAAAAATTCGCTCATTTAGATATCTTAAAGCAATTTAAAGCTGGTCTATATGATATTTTATTAGGTACACAAATGGTCGCTAAAGGTCATGATATACCTACTGTAACAGCTGTTGGCATCATAAGTGCAGACTCTAGCCTAAATTTACCAGATTTTAGAGCAGGAGAACGTTGTTTTGGTTTAATAACTCAAACGGCTGGTCGTGCTGGTAGAAAAAATAAACGTGGACAAGTAATCGTACAAACGTATAATTTAGAACATTATGCTGTACAATGCGGTATTCAACAAGATTATAATCATTTTTATAATGAAGAAATTTTATTGCGTAAAGCTATGTATTATCCACCTTTTTGTCAGCTCATAAAATTAATAATTCAAGACGAAAATGAAGAAAATGCTTTAACTAAAGCACAAAATTTAAAAAAACTCATCAAAAATAAATTCCAAGATAATAAAAATATTATTGTCATGGGCCCTGCTCCATCTTTAATCGCAAATTTCAAAGGAATGTATCGCTTTAATTTACTATTAAAAACAAATGATTTAGATACCTTACGAAATTATTTGCGTGAATGTAAAGTAGATATTGATAAAAATATAACAGTGGATATTAACCCTATTAATACAAATTAAATTCAACATAAAATAAAAACCCCAATAACTAGAATGTACTAATTATTGGGGTTAGTTTTTTAATTAATATTTATATTATTTTACAATCAAAACTGGGCATTTGGCATGCTCTAACACATATTTACTTACGCTACCAAGCAATACACCTCGTACAAGACCTAAACCTCTACTACCCATAACAATTAAATCTGCAGAAATTTCTTTTTCATAATCTCTAATTGCTTCAGCTGGGTCTCCAGTTCTATATGCACAAACAATTTTCATTCCTTCTGGGAACAATTCTTTTGCTGCATTTAAAATGCGTTGACCTGCTTTTTCAATTTCAATCAATACGTTACCAGATAAATAAGCATTAATTGCTAACTTATTAATATCTGCTACATATAAAATATGAACTTCTGCTTCATTAAAGCGATTAATTTTTATAGCCTGTTGCATAGCACGTTCAGCAATTTCAGAGCTATCGATTGGAACTAAAATACGTTTTACGTTATCCATAACCAAACCCTCCTTGGTGCCTTGATTATAATATATTTTCAAGTTATTTTATATTAGTTATATTCTATATATATAGCTAAAAATCCTGCTTTTTTGAATAAATTTTGCAAATATTTTTATAAAATTTATTTACGATAAACTTGTAACTTGCTTAATAAAAGTAAGTGATTTAAAAGGCTTGCCAATTAAGGATTGTATATAATCTAATAGAATTTTTTCAGCATTTATCAAATCAATACCTTTTACTTGAAATTTAGGTGGATTATCCCAATCTAAATGTAAAAGATGCTCTATAAATAATCTTACTGAAGCTGGATAATTTATCTGCTTTCCTTGACTGCAAGATGTGCAGATTGCTCCACCTTGCATGGCATCAAAATGACAATCACCTTCGATTTTATTTCCACATAACGCACACTGACTATAATGAAGTTGACAGCCAGTATATTCAAAAATCTGATAAGCACTAGCTAAAGCACAAATACGAGGATTAAATTTTGTTAGACAAGGCAAAATCTTTAATAATTTTTCATAAATCTCTACTTGTGGCTCATCTTCACTACATAATTCTTTAGCTAATTCTGCAATAAAAGAAGCATATGCCATTGCCGTCAAATCCTCATATAAATCAGAAAAAAATCCTTTATGTTCACATTGGCGAACTGTATCCATCTTTTCCCCTTTAGATAATTGAATATCTAACCATGAAAAAGGCTGCATAGATGCTGCTAATGGACTTTTAGGACGTCGACAACCATATGCTGCTGCTGTTATTTTTCCATAAGTAGGTGATAAAAGGGTAACGATTTTATCTGCGTTACCCCAATTTTTTACACCTAAAACTAATACTTCTGTTGTATAAATAGCCATATTAGTTTATTTTTCCTTTTAATATTTTACTTATTTTCAACAGAATCCATATTTTTTTCTTGTTGAGCTTTTTCCATTTTTTCCTTAACTTCTTGTATTTTTGCTAAATCTGCTTTTACATCAGCACCTGGCATTACACCACCAGCTGTCAATATATATTGAAAAGCATCTTCTACAGAGATATCCACATAAATTATATCTTTTTTAGGTACAAATACATTAAATCCAGAAGTCATATTTAAACTCCATGGTAAAAATACAGATTCATATTCTTCATCTTTACTTAAATATGGAGCAAGTAATGATGATGGTTTTGGCATTAAAAATCCAATAGTTTTTACATTTGGATGTGGATAAGGAATTAAAACGACTTGACTAAACATCGTTTTTGATTCAAATAACATTGTAGAAACACGCTTAACACTATTGTAAATAAATTTTACAACTGGAATTTTATCTACTACTGTTTCAAAATAGCTGATAATTCGCTGAGAAGCCCATGTCCAAGTTGATGTTATCCAGCCAGCAACTAAAATAACGATAATTAATAAGGCTACACCTGCACCTGGAAATTTAAGTGGTATATAACTTTCTACTATACCTTCTACTAAAGCAAATACTGTAGCAATTACAAAGTAAGTTATAACAATTGGTACTAATACTATAAGCCCATTAATAAAATAATGTGATAATCTATTCATCATGTTAAGCACGTCTTCCTTTATCAATCTCTAAAACCTAATTCACGAAGTACATTACTGCGGTCGCGCCAATCTTTCTTGACTTTTACCCACAAATCTAAATAAGTTTTAGAGCCAAGCATTGTCTCGATATCTTTGCGAGCTAATGCCCCTATTTCTTTTAATAATACACCACGTTTACCAATGACAATTCCCTTTTGTGATTCACGTTCAACATAGATAGTTGCACGAATATAAACTTTATCATTAGCACGGGATTTCATTTCCTCAATATCTACAGCTATAGCATGGGGTATTTCATCACGAGTCAAATGAAGTACCTTTTCACGTATCATTTCCGCAGCTATCAAACGTTCTGGTTGGTCAGTTACTGTATCTGCTGGATAATACTGTGGCCCTTCTGGTAAATATTTATTTAATTCTACAAGTAAGCTATCCAAATTCATTTTTTCTTTAGCAGAAATTGGCACTACACCTGCAAAATCATATGCTTTTGTATATTTTTCAATTATTGGCAATACGGATTGTCTATCAATTAAATCCAATTTATTTACAATCAAAATAACTGGTTTTTTTGTAGCTTGCAAACGTTCCATAATATAACGTTCACCGCCACCTAAATCTTCAGTAGCATCAACAACAAATAAAATAGCGTCAACTTCTTTTAATGTGCCTTCTGCTGCTTTTACCATGTATTCACCTAATTTATGCAAAGGTTTATGAATACCTGGCGTATCTAAGAAAATTACTTGTTCATTATCTGTAGTCAATACACACATAATTTTATTGCGTGTAGTCTGTGGTTTATCAGACATTATCGCTATTTTCTGTCCAATAAGACTATTTATCAATGTAGATTTTCCTACATTTGGTCTACCAATAACTGCTACAAAACCTGATTTAAAATATTTATTCTCCAAAAAATTAACTCCTTTTTAATCTCTACTTATTCCTAATTGTTCCATAACAAAATCTTCTTCTTTTCGCATTTCTACACGGTCAGCTTCTTCTATATGGTCATATCCCAATAAATGAAGCATACCATGAACTGTCAAAAATGCTATTTCACGACGAACACTATGACCATAATCGCCAGCTTGTTCTATCGCTTTTTCTACAGAAATAATAATATCACCTAACATATTTACAGGAATTTCTCCTTCAATATTAGGTTCATCACCTTCATTCAAAGCAAAAGATATTACATCTGTTGGTCTATCCACTTTTCTATATTCACGATTTATTTCATGAATATGTTCATTATCTGTAAGCGTAATGCTCACTTCTGCATTATCTAAAGCATATAATTGACCAACTTTTTCTACAGCTTCTTTCACTGTATCACTTAATTTTTCATCTACTTCAAGATTTTCAGGTAAATTGCTTAAAATTATTTCCATAATAAAATCTCCCATTTAGTAAATTAATTTTGCTATTTATTACTTTATCAACTATGTTTATAGAAATTCTTATCTTTATTCTCACTAGGCGGATTAGCAGCTTCATAAGCATCATAAGCTCTAATAATTCGTGCAACTACATCATGACGAATAACATCTCTATCATCAAAATGTATCACAGAAATACCTTCTAATCCATCTAATATTTTTGTCGCCTGTGTCAAACCTGAGCCACTACCTCTTGGCAAATCAATCTGACTCAAATCGCCATTTACTACCATTTTCGAACCAAAACCTAAACGAGTTAAAAACATTTTCATCTGTCTAGGTGTAGTATTTTGAGCTTCATCTAAGATGACAAAAGCTCTTTCTAATGTGCGACCACGCATATATGCAAGCGGTGCTATTTCAATGATATTTCTAGCTAATAATTTTTGATAAGCTTCTAAACCTAAAATATCTTGTAATGCATCATATAGCGGTCTTAAATATGGATCGATTTTTTCTTGTAAATCACCAGGTAAAAAGCCCAAACGTTCTCCTGCTTCAACTGCTGGACGAGTCAAAATAAGTTTATCTACTTCATTATTGCGAAGTGCCATAACAGCCATGACTACAGCTAAATAAGTTTTCCCTGTACCAGCTGGACCTAAACCAAAAGTTATGCTATGACGACGAATAGCATCAATATAAATTTTCTGTCCAATAGTCTTTGGTCGAACGCATTTTCCTCTTGAAGTAACAGTCAATACATCTGTGAATAAAGATTTTAATTCATTAGATTGACCTGCTTTAACCAGTTTTATACTATATCTAACCTCATGCATTGTAAGCTTTGTACCTTGTCTATACAATAAAAGCAAAGCTTCAATAACTTGACTGGCAGCATTTACTTCTCCTTCTTCACCATTGATTGATAAATCTGTACCTCTACCAATAATACGACAGGCAAAACTATCATTTAAAACTCGCAAAAATTCATCATTTTCACCAAGAATACCAATTGTTTCTGCTCTGTCTTGAAAAGGTATTTTTATTTCTGCAAAATTTGGCAAAAGCATTCGCCCTCCATTATTTTTAAAGTAATAGTCATATTCTCATTATAACATATTCATTCTATAGTGCTAAATCTTTTTACCAAAAAATTACTTAAAGACTTCTTATTCAACTTTTATGAAAATCAATCCTTTTCTATTATAAATTATATAAATAAAAAAAGCTATAACCATTACAAAATTTTATTTTTCTTAAAATTCCTAATGATTATAGCTTTATTTTAATCTTTATGAATTACGCGTTTTATACCAAATCGCTTTAAATATTGCAGTGATTTTGGTTGTTCTAAAACTTGAGCATACGTTATTGCTTTTATTATATGCTCTTTTTCAATATCTATTTGTATTTTTTTATCCTTATCTACAGCTTTTATCTCTGTTTGTTGAATAAAATCTTTTGCCTGTAGATTAGTTCTATTTTGCTTTAATTTTTCTTGATATCTATTTTGCAAATCCTGTTCATATTTATCGATATATTGTGTTAAATCATTTATTTTTTCTTGTTGTAAATCATTTGCCACAATTTCAATATTATCATTATTCACCTTTGGCTTTGCCATCATATAATCAAGATTTCTTTTTCTATTTTGTCTTGGTGGTGGATTATCATATATATCAGGAAATTCTTGTTTTTGTTTCTTTTTTTGCTCTCTACGTTTTTGGCCAGTATAGATATTTATTATCATAAAAAACAAAAAGAGCAGAAAAGGTGCTAATCCTTCCATGATAAATTATTTTATTGGTACTTGTCCTTGTGGGACTGTACTATCTCCTGTTTTACTTATTGCTTCTCGCATTTGCGTATCAGCATTGATATTATTTAAATTATAATAATCCATTACACCGAGTTTACCTTCACGAAGAGCTTTTGCTAATGCGTGTGGAACTTCTGATTGAGCTTCAACTACACGAGCTTCCATCTCTTGCGTATATGCTTTCATTTCCTGTTCTTTAGCCACAGCCATAGCACGTCTTTCTTCGGCTTTTGCTTGAGCTATACGTTTATCAGCTTCTGCTTGGTCTGTCTGAAGTTCTGCACCGATATTTCTGCCTACATCAACATCGGCTATATCAATGGATAAAATTTCAAAAGCTGTTCCTGCATCCAAACCTTTGCCAAGTACAGTTTTAGATATATCATCTGGATTAGCAAGTACATCTGTATGAGCTTCTGAAGAACCAACTGATGTTACTATCCCTTCACCAACACGAGCAATAATTGTAGGCTCACCAGCACCACCGACTAATCTATCAATATTAGCTCGAACTGTAACCCTTGCTTTAATTTTTAATTCAATACCATTTCTAGCCACAGCAGATACAACAGGTGTTTCAATGACTTTTGGATTTACGCTCATTTGTACAGCTTCTAATACATCACGACCTGCAAGGTCAATAGCTGCACTGCGTTCAAACGGAAGTGGTATTTGCGCTCTATGAGCAGCAATGAGTGCATCGACTACTTTATCCACATTACCGCCAGCTAAATAATGCGCTTCAAGTTGATTTACATTGACATTTAATCCTGCTTTATTTGCCTTTATTAGTGGCAATACAATTTTTTGTGGCGGAACTCTACGCATTCTCATACCAACTAATGTAAATATACCTACATGAACATTTGATGCTAATGCTGAAATCCACAATCCTATAGGTACAAAATGCAAAAATAACATAATCGCCACAATGACAATTACTACGATAAAACCAGAACCGATAATCGCTTCCATGATTAATCCTCCTTAAATTTATTTTAAATTTTACGTACAATAATACGCATACCTTCAATTTTTACTACACGAATTTTTTCGCCTTTACTGATATAACTACCTTCAGATACAACATCTAATACATCATCATCGATTTTCACACTTCCAGAAGGTCTCAGTTCTGTCAAAACAATCCCTTCTTTATGCAAATATCTCGAATAATCTACGCTACTTACATAACCTTCTTCACTAGAAGATGTCTTTGTCAAAATTATTTTACTCCAAAGCTTACTTGTAGGTAATTTTTTTATTATCAACGCAAAAATTATTATCGCAATAACAAAAGAAATTGCCATTATCAACATAGCATCAATATCGCCACCCATAGCTAAAATCAAACTATATAATATAGCTACTACTCCAAGTCCTGCAAGTAATCCTATCGTTGGGGTTAATATTTCAATTATGATAAAAATAATCCCCACAATAAATATTGCAATCTGATATAAACTGACTAAACCTTTCACATAACTACTGCCAAAAAATACACCAGCTGCTATGATACCTAGTAATGCTCCTATGCCTGTGCCTCCCGTTTTTATTTCTACCAAAATTGCTAGAAATATAACACTCAAAAGCAATGATTGCAATATACTTGAATCTATAATAAAGTCCATATTATCACTTCCTTTTATTTTTCTATTCAGCAATATAAATAATATATTCGACAATATCTCATAATAAACCTTTTTATAAAAAAATAAGTAATCTAAACAATAGTTTAAATTACTTATTCTTACTTATTTATTTAATTTTCCTAATCGTCTCCAGACGACCACCATCATAGTAGAAAAGCATGCTATACCGCCCACAAAATTTGAAATCATTTCAGCATAAAAGACTCCATATACACCTAAGTCCCATAAATTTGGTAAAAAAATCGTCAATGGGATAACTAAAATGACTTTACGAAACAGCGAAAAAAACGTTGCATATTTTCCCATGCCTAACGATATAAACGTTGTCTGTCCAGCAGATTGAAAAGCCATCATAAAAAATCCTAAAAAATATATATGTAATGCTGGTACGCCAAGCAATAACATTTCTTCTTCACTATTAAATAGATGAATAAAAAATTCTGGGAAAAAATCTAATATGCACCAAGCGATACTTGTATATAATAGCGCTATCTTTGTCAAAAATTTTATGCCCTGCCTTACACGTAAATATTGCCCTGCACCATAATTGTAGCTGATAACAGGTTGAGCACCTGAGCGAATGCCTTCTATTGTCATTTGCAAAACATCACGTATAGAATTTAGTACTGTCATTATGCCTACATAAATATTTCCGCCCCAAAATAACAATACATTATTGCAGACAATCTGCACTAAACTCCCTGTAGTGGCAAAAACAAAACCTGAAAATCCTAGAGAAATAATTTCTTTTATTAATTTAAAATCTAATTTCATGCAAGATTTTTTAATGCGATAAATTGCCTTATCACTAAATAAAAAATGTAATACCCATGATGCTGAAATAAATTGTGCAATGACAGTAGCGATAGCAGCGCCTTTTATACCTAAATCTAAACCAAAGATAAAAATAGGGTCTAAGATAATATTAATTATCGCACCAATTAATATAGTGAGCATTCCTTTTTTGGCAAAACCTTGAGCATTAATAAAAGTATTCATGCCTAATCCTACCATTACAAAAATACTTCCCCAAATATAAATAGAAAAATATTCATTAGCATAAGGATATGTTTCATCACTTGCCCCAAATAAATATAATAAGAACTTTTTCATCACTAAACCAATAATTATCAAAATACAACTACAGATAATCAGCATAGCAAAAGAATTACCTATTATTTTTTCTGCCCTTTCATCATCGCCTCTACCTCTAGCGATAGAACAAAGTGGTGCTCCACCCATGCCAAATAAATTAGTAACTGCTGTAACTAACATAATAATAGGAAAAGTAATTCCTAATCCTGTCAAAGCTAAAGTAGAATTTTGCGCCAAATGCCCTATGTACATTCTATCTACAAGACTATATAAAACATTTATCAACTGTGCTATGGTCATAGGAATAGCTAAACTCATAATATTATATGCCATACTATTTTTAGTAAAATCGTTTTGTTTTTCTTGCATATTCCTTCACCTACACCTAATAAATTTATATAAAAAAACAGATAAGACCACTATCTAGTAATCTTATCTGTTTTCATAATTAACCTAGTAATTCTTTGACGATGGTATTAACCATTTTTCCGTCAGCGCGTCCTTTAACTTTAGGCATGAGCTGTCCCATGACTTTACCCATATCTTTAGGAGTTGTTGCATTAGTAGCAGCAATTGCTTCTTTAACCAACGCTCTAACTTCTTCTTCTGATAACTGTTCTGGTAAATATGGCATTAAAACGGCAATTTCAGCTTCAGTCTGTGCGACTAAATCTTCACGACCGCCTTTTTTAAATTCATCTATAGAATCTTTACGCATTTTTACTTCTTTGCTAATAAGTGCAATTATATCGTTATCATCAAGTTCTTTTTGACCATCAATTTCAGTCTGACGAATAGCTGAACGAACCATGCGGATAACAGCAAGTTTCTGTTTTCCGTCTTCTTTGGCTTTCATAGCAGCTTTCATGTCGTCCATTAACTGGGCTTTAAGTGACATATGAATTACCTCCGTTTGTGAGCTAATTAAGCTCTGTATCTGCGTTTTCTAGCAGCTTCTGATTTCTTTTTGCGTTTTACGCTTGGTTTTTCATAATGCTCACGTTTTCTAACTTCAGCTAAAGTACCAGCTTTCTGGCAAGTACGTTTAAATCTACGGAGAGCGCTATCAATTGTTTCGTTTTTACCAACTTTGATTTCAGATGACATTTATATTTCCCTCCCCTCCACCTAACACGGGAGTGTTGTACTTAATAATCATACCCAAATATTATACCTTGCTTATAAGTGCATTGTCAACCATAACCTGCAATTATATACAAATTTGATATGATTTTTTTATCAGCCTGGTGGCCATTGCATAGAGCGACCGCCAAGTAGGTGGAAATGAAGGTGCTGAACTGTTTGGCCACCCTCTTCCCCTGTATTTACTACAGTACGGAAGCCAGTTTCTGCAATATTCAATTTTTTAGCAAGCATAGGAATTACTTCACAAGTGATATGTGCTAAAAGTTCTTTATCTTCAGCAGTTGTTGCAAGAAGACTAGCAATATGTTTTTTAGGAATAACTAATACATGAACAGGAGCTTGTGGCTCTAAATCATTAAAAGCAATGACCATGTCATCTTCATATACAGCTTGAGTTGGAATTTCTTTATTTGCTATTTTACAAAAAATACAATCTGACATATAAGGCACCTCCTTTTATAGCTTAATTAGTATAGAATTGACATATATCAAATAAATATTTAATATACACCTAGTTTAAATAAAATTTACTTAAACTTTAATACTAACTCTATAACTTTATATATATTCGTTATAAAATTAGTAAAATCCTTTTTTTATTTAGACAAATTTAAATTAATTCACCTAAAATACCATCTTTAAATAATTTAACTAATTTTACAAGGTGAATATCACCAGAAGTTATTTCTCCATCATTTTTAATATATACTCTTATATAATTTGAAGTTAAACCTTCCATATATCCATCTTGTTCTTGTTCAAATAAAACTTCTAATTCGCGACCCAAAAATCTTTGATAGAACTCAGTTGCTGATTGTTCTGCCATCTTTTGCATCAAATGAACTCTTTGTTTTTTCACTGTTTCATCAATTTGATTTGTCATTTTGGCAGCTGGAGTACCTGCTCGTTTAGAATAAGGGAATACATGCATTTTCATAAATCTCATAGATTTAGCAAATTCCAAAGATTTTTGGAATAATTCATCTGTTTCTCCAGGGAAACCAACGATAATATCTGTAGATATAGCAATATCTGGAACTTCACGGCGAATATTTTCTATCAATCTAGCAAATTCCTCAGTAGTATAATGGCGGTTCATCGCTTTTAAGATTTCATCACTACCTGCTTGTAGTGGCAAATGTAAATACTTAGTAAAGCGTTTATGAGTCTTCACTAATTCCAATAATCTAGGAGATATTTCAATAGACTCTAAAGAACCTAGTCGCAATCTTTTTAAATTTTCATTAGCTAAGCAAATTTCTACAGCATCGCTTAGAGAAATATTTTCACCTTTAAAATCTCTACCATAAGCACCTAAATGAATACCAGTAAATACTATTTCATGGAAATTTTCTTCTACTAATTGGTCTACTGCTGTTTTTATACTTTCCAATTTACGTGAACGAATAGGCCCTCTAGTATATGGAATAATACAATATGAACAGAAATTACAACAACCATCTTGAATTTTTAAGAAAGCTCTTGTGCGATGTGGTGTGCCATAAAGAGGAATGTCTTCAAATTCATGCATATGCATAACATCATTTACTTCATTAAATAAACCATCTTCACGAGCTGCTTTTTCCACTAAATCAACTATTTTATCGCGCTGTTTAGTACCGATTACTACGCGAACACCTTCTATTTTGCTGATTTCATCAGAAGCAATCTGTGCATAGCACCCTGTTACAGCTATGATAGCATTATCATTTAAACGATTTGCTCTGCGAATTAATTGACGAGATTTACGCTCACCTAAATGAGTAACAGAACAAGTATTTATAATATAAAAATCAGCAGGCTCAGAAAAATCCACTATTTCATAACCACGATTGCGAAATAGACCTTCCATAATTTCTGTTTCTACTTGATTAACTTTACAACCAAGTGTTGTTAATGCAACTTTTGGCAAAATTTCACTTCCTCAATTAAAATAAAACTAAAAAACTACTAATATAAAATTAGTATAACTAAATTACAGTTTCCCATAAAATAGTTATACTAAATAAAAATCTTTAATATTAAATCTAAATCAAAAATTAATAAATGCCACCTAAATCGCCTTTTTCATACATGACGATAGTAAGTGCTGCAATTGATGCAGTTTCAGCTCGCAAAATACGTTTTCCCATGGATATACTTTTAAATCCAGCATCTTTGCATAATTGCACTTCTTCTGGAGCAAAACCACCTTCTGGGCCAATCAAGATAAGATATTTTTTACTATCTGCTGATTGCAACATCTCTTTAAAGCTTTGCTCATCTTCTGCTTCATAGCAAATAAAACGAGTATAATCCGCATAATCTTTTGCTAATTGCTCTAAACTCACAATAGCTTCAACTGTCGGCTTTATTGTTCTACCGCACTGTTTTACTGCTTCATCAGCAATTTTTTGCCATTTTTGTTGACGAGCTAATTTTTTCTTATCATCATATTTCACTACACAATGACGGCTAACTACAGGAACAACACTTGCTGCTCCTAATTCCACCACTTTTTGCACGATAAATTCCATTTTATCGCCTTTAGGCAAACATTGTGCAATGACTACTTCTATAGGTGCTTCTGTATCAGCATCTTCTATATACTGCAATAATTCTAATTGCACTGTATCACTTGTACAAGAGATTACTTTTGCCTGTGCTACTTTACTTTCTTTATCAACAATAGTAAAAACCTGCTCAGGTCTTACTCTCATAGCATAAAGAAGATGTTTTGCATCATCGCCTTTAATCGTGATATCTTCACTTAAACATTCATCTATAAATAAACGTCTCATTGCATATCTTCCTTACGACGGAAAATAATTGCAGCCCAACCAGCTTTTTCATTCATTTTTTCTACCATAAAGCCATGTTCTTCAGCAGCTTTAGTAACATCTGCTATACGGTCAGCAATTATACCACTTGTCAAAATAGCACCATGCTGATTTAAATAATTATCTACATCATTAAACATGCGAATAATAATGTCTGCTATAATATTAGCTATGATTAAGTCAGCTTTGCCATTCATATTTTTTAATAAATCGCTTTGGAAAATCTTAATATTTTCACATTCATGATTTTTTTCGATGTTTTCTCTGGCAACATCAACTGCCACATTATCATAATCAGCAGCCTCGATATCTTTTGCTCCTAATTTGGAAGCAGCAATTGCTAAAATACCACTACCTGTACCAACATCAAAAACTTTCATTTCTGGTTTTACATATTCTTCTAATAATTGAATACACATAGATGTTGTAGCATGTGTACCTGTACCAAATGCCATACCAGGGTCTAATTCAATTACTATATCATTATCTAATGGAGTGTATTCTTCCCAAGATGGCTTTACTACAATTTTTTCACCAATGCGTTCTGGATGGAAAAATTGCTTCCAATTATTAGCCCAATCTTCATCTTGGATTTCACTGCAATTAATCACGCCTGAACCCTTATCTAAAAATTGGCTCATTTCATCAATATGCAAACGCAACTGTTCTAATTTACTTGGTAAATCCTCATCAGTAGGAAGCCATGCTTTCACTGTAACAACTTCTGTTTCTTCAGCAAGCGGTATATCTGTATAATCCCAAGCTCCAGAATGAATATAAGTATTCACAAGTTCTGGGTCTTCAATCAATACACCAGATGCTCCAAGTTCATGAAAAATCTCTGCTACAGCTTCAGTAGCCTCATGTGAAGTTTGAATGCTAATTTCAGCCCATTTCACAGGTAAATTCCTCCTTAAATAAATACTAAATCAAAACACATAAAGATTATTATACGTTTTGCTTTGACAAATGTAAACCATTCATTATAAAAAATATATTTAATTTACATTCTCATTTATTATAAACCTTGCTCTATTAATTTATCAAATTGTTTTATTTCTTTTGCTTGGTCTTTAATGATATTTTTAGCAATTTTTCTTATTTGCGGATTTTTTGTATATGCTAAAATCTGTTTACTAGCTTCTAGCGCACCTTCATGATGATATTTCATTGCCAAAACAAAAGTATAATCTGCTGTTTTTTTATCGCGAGTTCTAGTTACAGCAATCATTTTATTCATCATTTCTGCCATATTTTCTTTTTCTTTAGCCACAAATTCAGTATAAGCTTTTTCACTCAAATTACTATTGCTAAAATCTTCATTAGCTAAAAGCTCATTGAAATCTTCAATTTCTTTTGTCTGTGTCTTTATGATATTACGAGCTATTGCTTTTACTTCTTCATTACTGCCATATTCTAAAATTAATTTTGCAGAATCTATTGCACCTTGATGATGTGGTATCATATTAGCGATAAAATCTTTATCCACATTGCCACTTTGTACAAATTCTTCATTCATCATCGGCATATGCATACTATCTACAATTTCATTATTGATTAATGGGTCAAAGTTTAGACGATTTGACTGCGTATTTATATTCATATCATGATGTCCATGATAATCGTGATAATGTGCATTTGCCACACCAAAACTATTTACACTACTAATAATTGACGCACAAGTTATAGCTAAAATTATTTTTTTCATTTTTCCAACCTCTTATTATTTAATATTTCATAGTGAAATTATATGATTTAGCTTTATAATTGTCAATATAACAATAATATTCTTGGAGGTATCTATGCTTAATATTTTACAATTACAAACAAAAGTCTTATCTTCAAAGGAACAAACATTAAATTACATTGAAGCTTATCTCAAAAAATTTCTTCATCTTCAGCCTGACATTGTAACCTTACCAGAAATGTTTAACTGCCCTTATGATAATAAATCTTTTCCTTTATATGCTGAATTCGAAGGAGATATTACTTACAAATTTTGTCAAAATCTAGCTAAAAAATATAATATCTATTTAAGTGCAGGCTCTATTCCTGAAAAAAATGCCCAAAATCATTTATTTAATACAGCTTATGTCTTTGATAATAATGGTAATTGCATCGCTAAACATCGCAAAATGCATTTATTCGATATTGATGTGAAAAATGGGCAACGCTTTAAAGAATCAGATACTTTATCTGCTGGCAATAGTATCACTATCTTCGATACGAAATGGGGCAAAATGGGATTGTGCATTTGTTATGATTTCCGCTTCCCCGAACTTACTCGATTAATGGTAGATTTAGGAGCAAAAATCATCCTTGTTCCCGCTGCTTTTAATATGACTACAGGCCCACTTCATTGGGAATTATTATTCCAAAGTCGTGCTGTAGATAATCAAGTATTCACCATTGGTACAGCTCCTGCTAGAAATTTAAATGCTTCTTATCATTCTTATGGTCATAGCATTATTGTTTCACCATGGGGAAAAATTTTAAATCAAGCAGATTTTGAAGAAACTGCTTTATTTACAACTATAAATTTAAATGAAATTAATCTCGTTCGTGAACAGATACCACTTTTAAGACATCGTCGTTTAGATATCTATGAATTAACACAAAAATAAAACTTATAAACTTGCACAAAATAAAAAAATAAGTTAAAATATCTCCTTGTTATAAAAATTACCAATTAAAAATAAATATTTGATAGGTAATTAAATATAGGAGGTATTATTATATGTTATTAATTAAAGACCGCTTTCAAGGAGTATTTCTTTGTTTCGTCTTAGCCTTACCTGCTTATTTTTTAGGTAAAGAATTTGAAATCATCGGCGGTCCTGTTTTTGCCATTTTACTTGGTATGCTATTATCAAAATTTGTTCGCGAAAAAGATATCTTAAAAAGTGGTATTACATTCACTTCTAAAAAAGTTTTACAATATGCTGTTATTTTATTGGGCTTTGGTCTAAACTTAAGCACTGTTATCGCTGTAGGTGCTACATCTTTGCCAATCATCATTTCTACAATTGCCACTTCATTAATTACAGCCTACATAATTTTTAAATTAATCAATATTCCTGCAAAATCTTCTATCTTAATCGGTGTAGGTTCTTCTATTTGTGGTGGTTCTGCAATCGCTGCAACAGCACCTGTCATTGACGCTAATCATAAAGAAATAGCTCAAGCCATATCTGTTATCTTCTTATTTAATATCATCGCTGCTTTAATTTTCCCTACTTTGGGTAATTTTTTAGGTTTATCTGATCATGGTTTTGCTATCTTTGCAGGTACTGCGGTCAATGATACTTCTTCTGTTACAGCAGCAGCTTCTTCTTGGGATAGCATGCATAATACTGGTACAGAAGTTTTAACTGGTGCTACTATCGTAAAACTCACTAGAACACTTGCTATTATTCCTATCACATTAGTTTTAGGCTTTTATCAAGCTAAAAAAGCTTCTGGTCAAAACAAAGCTAGTATAAAATCTGCATTTCCAATGTTTATTTTATATTTCATCATTGCTTCTATTATTACTACTTTCTTAAATTATTTTATGGACAGAAATATTTTTTCTGCTGAAATATCTTCTGCTATTTTATCTTTCTTTGCTTTAATGAAATTTTTCAGTAAATATTTCATCATCATGGCAATGGGCGCTATTGGTCTTCATACTGATATCGTTGATTTAATAAAAAATGGTGGTCGTCCTATCATCATGGGCTTTTGCTGTTGGATAGCTATTGCTTGCGTCAGCTTATTAGTTCAACATCTTTTAGGTTTGTGGTAAAAAATAAATTATAAAAATTAAGCTAGAATATGTCTTTTCAGATATGTTCTAGCTTTTTTATTTTTATCTTTAAATCTGTTGTTTTTACAACATACTTTTAAATCAAGGCTAATTATAATAAGCATATCAATTAAATCACAAATAAAATTATTGGAGAGATAATTATGGAAAATAAAATGTTTTGCTTTCAATGTCAAGAAACAGCTCAATGCACAGGCTGTACTCGTGTAGGTGTTTGTGGAAAATCCGCCACTACTGCTACACTGCAAGATTTATTAATTTATGCAACTAAAGGTCTTTGCGAAATCACTACTAAATTTCGTCAAGAAAAACAAAATATCAGTCGTAAATTAAATCAATTTATCTGTGAAAATCTTTTTATCACTATTACTAACGCTAATTTTGATGATGATATTATCAAAAAACGCATCACAGAGACTTTAAATTATAAACAAGAACTACTTGCGAAATTGCAAAATAAAAATAATTTATCCCCTGTAGCTCTTTGGACTACTGATGATGAAAATACTTACCTTGTAAAAGGTGCTACTATCGGCGTTTTAGCTACTGAAAATGAAGATATTCGCAGTCTTCGTGAATTAATCACTTATGGTTTAAAAGGTATGGCAGCATATAATAAACATGCAAATGCCCTTGGTAAATTCAATGATGAAATTGACTCATTTTTACAAGCTACTTTAGCTAAAACTGTTGATGATAATTTATCTGGAGAAGAATTAACAGCTCTTGCTTTAGAAACCGGTGCTTTCGGTGTAAAAGTCATGGCACTTTTAGATGAAGCTAATACTTCTCGCTATGGAAATCCAGAAATCACATCTGTAGATATCGGTGTTCGCAATAATCCAGCAATTTTGATTTCTGGTCATGATTTACGCGATTTAGAAATGCTTCTTGAACAAACTCAAGGAACTGGTGTTGATGTATATACACATAGCGAAATGCTTCCAGCACATTATTATCCATTCTTCAAAAAATATAAAAACTTTGCAGGTAACTACGGCAATGCTTGGTGGAAACAAAAAGAAGAATTTTTATCCTTCAATGGCCCTATTTTATTGACTACTAACTGTCTTGTACCACCAAAAGCTGAATATAAAGATAGAATTTATACTACAGGTGTTGTTGGCTTTGCAGGTTGCAAACATATTCCTGGCGAAATCGGCGAAACTAAAGATTTTTCTGCTATTATTGAACATGCCAAAAAATGCCCACCACCAACACAAATTGAAACAGGCTCTATCGTAGGTGGTTTTGCTCATAATCAAGTTTTAGCACTTGCTGACAAAGTAGTTGAAGCTGTAAAATCTGGTGCTATCAAAAAATTTGTAGTTATGGCTGGCTGTGATGGTCGTCAATTAGCTAGAAATTATTATACTGACTTTGCTAAAGCACTTCCTCAAGATACAGTTATCTTGACTGCTGGCTGTGCAAAATATAAATACAATAAATTAAATCTAGGCGATATCGGTGGTATACCTCGCGTTTTAGATGCTGGTCAATGTAATGACAGCTATTCACTCGCTTTGATTGCCTTAAAACTTAAAGAAGTATTTGGCTTAGATGATATCAATGAATTACCAATCGCTTATAATATCGCATGGTATGAACAAAAAGCTGTTATCGTTCTTTTAGCACTTCTTTATCTCGGCGTAAAAAATATAAAACTTGGCCCTACACTTCCAGCTTTCTTATCTCCAAATGTAGCTAAAATTCTTGTGGATAACTTCGGTATTTCTGGTATTAATAGTGTAGAAGAAGATATTAAATCTCTTATCTAAAACTTAAAACACAACAAAAAAGACGGTATTAAAACCGTCTTTTTTTATTTTCTTTATTTTTTCATATTTAAATATTTTTCTCTCAAAGCTATTTTTCGTTGCATAGACTTAACAAATTCTTTTGCTCGAGAAAAATCTTCTTCATTAGGATGCATTGACGCTTTTTGCCAACGTTCAAGATTACGAGGTGTCGCTGCATGAGGATCATTTTTATCAGCATTTTTGCGTCTTTCCAGCATTGCTGGATTTATTTTTCCTTGGCTGGCAAAAGTTCCCAATACTTTGCAATTTTCTCCTAAATAACTAGCAGCTCTAGCAAAAGCAGTTATAGAATGTTCACTATTTAATTCTGCCCCTTGTGTTTGAAATAAAATTACTGTTTTATTATTTAATTTTTTCAATAATTCCTGTACCATTTTATCTGGTTCACCACGAGTGAGCCAATATCCTACAGCAATATTATCATAATCCCCAAGATTAAATTCATCTCGTATAGCAAAAATATCTGCTACATTTTCACCAAAACCATTATAAATAGCCTCTGCTATCTGCTTTGTATTTCCAGTTACACTAGAATAAACTATCAACCATTTTTTCATTATACACACTCTTTTCTTATAAATTAATTATTATTATAAATAAAAAAGATATAAATTCTGTTGTTTTTACAACCAATTAAACAAAAATAAAAAGGGATTAAGCATAAAGCCAATCCCTTAAATATAATTCCATTATTAATATTATTAAAATTCAATTTGTAATTTAAATTCAGTTTCCTGTTTTTCTTCTTTTGCCCAAGTATTTAACATATTAATCATAGCAATAAAAGAAGAAGCTGAAATATCTTCAATGATATTCTGATTTTCTTTAGAACGTCCACCCACATATTCTAAGCTAATACTACTAGATAATCTTTCATCTGCTTCTTTAAGTAAAGTATTAATCACTGCATTTAAAGTTGCTTCATTAATTACTTCATAATCGCTCAAATCATTATTGCAAAAAATAGTTGTTAAATTAAAGAAACCTTTTTCTCTGTCGCTGATAGGTATAGCAAAATATCTATTTTCGTATTTTTTATTATAAGGCACATCGTAACTATGTTCATAATCCCTTACTTCATACTTACCTACTAAATAAGCAGTAGGCTTACTTTGCTCGTCTTTCACAACTTTTACCAATTCTTTAAAAGCTACTCTAAAAGTATTTTCTTTAAACCCTTGTTTATTAATATAGAGATAAACTTTCATTTAGTGCCAGGCCTCTTTTCTCTTCAAATTTCTATTAATAATAATACCATTATATTTATAAAACGTCTATTTAAATGAAAATTCAATAAAATTTTAATTTTTAATAATTATATTTAAACATAAAAAAAAGGATATTCTTTAAAAAGAATATCCTTTTTATAACTTTCATATCAATTATTTATTGTCTTTACCCCAAGTACGTTCAAGTTCTCTAACAATTTCAGCATGTTTTTCTTCTGTTAATTTAACTTTAGCTTTGTAAATGAATGTTGCAATGATGAGTAAGATAAATGGAATTGCAAACATGATAATTTGGAAGTTGAGTAAATTATCAGGAGTTATGCTTTCTGCTGTAACTTTATTACCAGACATACCAACCCAAACAGCTGTGAAGCCTACGATAGCAGATGTGATAGCACCGCCTAATTTATCAATTAAAGGACGTACACAAAGTACGAGTGCTTCATCACGATGACCAAGTTTTAATTGACCATATTCAACAGTATCTGTGATTGTCATTAATACAACAAGGAAGATAAGTGGCTGTGGTAATGCAAATAAACCAGCACCAAGTAATGTTAAATATACATTTTGACCTGCAAAGTAGTAAATAACTACTGCAATTAACATAATAGCGATAGAATAGAAGAATAAATTACGTCTGCTGAATTTTTTAGTTAATGATGGGAATAAAGCAACTGCCATTAAACCAATGATAACGTTGATTACACCTAAGAAGGAGAACTGAGAAGAATCACCTAATACATAAATGAAATAGTAAAGGTTGAAGTTATTGATAAGGTTTTGACCTAAACCAAAGATAAGATAAGCAAATGCAATCCATAAGAGCTGGTCATTTTTCATTAATACAGAGAAAACTTGTCCAAAAGATGTATCTGTTTTGTTTTCACGAAGAGCAGAGTCATGTTCTTTTGTACCAATACCAAGAATGATAGCACCTACAGTAGCAATTAAACCACCAATTGCAGCAAATGCGAACCAACCTGTAGCATCACCTGCACCACCATTGCTATTTTCAGAGAAAGCTAAAACAATTGGAATAACAATGATAGTTACGAGCTGACCACCGAATACTGAACCAATACGTGCATAAGTAGCTGTAATTTCACGTTCACGAGAGTCAAAAGAAAGTGCTGGTATCATGGACCAAATAGCAACGTCTTTTGCTGAATAGAAAATATCCATAATTATATATAAGATAGCGAAAACAATTAAGTACATTATAGGGCTTGTTTCAGCTAAACCACCAATATCTGTGAATAAGATAGCTAAAGTAACTGCGGCAATAACTGCACCAGAAAGAACCCAAGGTTTAAATTTACCCCATCTAGTTTTTGTTTTATCGATAGTATTACCAATGAATGGGTCAATGAAAAGTTCCGCAACACGAATAACAAGAATAACTGTTGTTACAAGACCGATCATATATTCATTATAACTTGTATCATCTGTATTAAATAAATTACTTGTTACGAAAATCATAAAATAAGTACCAATCATTGCATAGAAAAAGTCATGCCCAAAGGTACCGCACGCATATGCCACACGTGATAAAAATCTTGACATATAAAGGCCTCCCATTATGTTATTAAAAATTTAATGACTACACTAAAAATTATTTAACTGTGTTAATATATTCGATGATAGCATCAGCTATTTTATCTAAAGGAGCATTGCTAGTATTTACAATTAAGTCATAGTTAGAAGCTTCGCCCCATTTTTTACCTGTGTAATAATTGTAATATCTAGCTCTTTTTTCGTTTTCTGCGTCCAATTCTTTTAAAGTTTTACCTTCGTAAACTTCTTTGCCTCTTTTTTCTCTATATTCATCATTTGCACAAACGAAGATGGAGAAATGGTTTGGCATATCTTCTAATACATAATCAGCGCAACGACCTAAGATAACACATGGTCCATCATTAGCAAGTTTTCTTACTACACTAGCTTCAGATAAGAACATGCCTCTACTAGATTCACCCATGCGAGTACCAAAAGAATGGAATGGCATGAATGTCAATGTCAATGGATGAACAGTATTTTCTAAATCCAATAAATCTTGTTCAGATAAATCATTGATACCTAATTTAGCTGCTGCGATATGCACAATTTGTCTATCGTACAATTTTACATTTAATTTTTTAGCTAAAATTTCAGCTAATTCACGACCACCGCAACCATACTGTCTACTTATTGTAATTACTGTATTTGAGTTCATATTAAATCCCTCTCTTTAATATTAAAATATAATAAATAAGAAAATGCTCAACTTATCAAATATATAATAATAAATAAAAGTATATGATTTTTTCGAAAATTTTTATTTCGAAAACGTTTACAATTAACCTGAAATGTACATTTCTATCTAAAAGCTTTGTTATTATTATATTTTATATCGTTACCAATAGCAATGTTTTATGTTGCTAAAATTTGTTTAAATGTTGTATATTATGTAAAATTATAAAAAAGAACTGTACTAAATTTTAGTACAGTTCTTTTATCTTCATATTTATATATTATTTACTGATATCTTTCCAAGTACGTTCAAGTTCTTTAACGATTTCAGCATGTTTTTCTTCAGTAAGAGTAACTTTTGTTTTGTAAAGTAATGTTGCGATGAGCATGAATACGATTGGCAAAGCAAACATGATTAATTCGAACATCATTTTATTGCTATCAGTAATGCTATCAGCTGTAGCTTTACCAGACATACCAACCCAAACAGCTGTGAAACCAACGATAGCACTTGTTACAGCACCGGATAATTTGTTAACTAATGGTCTGATGGAAAGAATAAGGGATTCATCACGGTGACCAATTTTTAACTGACCATATTCAACAGTATCTGTGATTGTCATTAATACTACTAAGAATACAAGTGGCTGTGGTAAGTTGAATAAACCAGCTGCGATTAATACTAATACAGAGTTTGTACCAGCGAAAGCATAGATGATCAATGCAATGATCATGATTACGACAGAATAGAAGAATAAGTTTCTTCTTTTGAATTTAGTTGTTAATACAGGGAATAAAGCAACTGCTAATAAACCAATGATAACGTTGATAATACCTAAGAAGGATAAATAAGTGGAATCACCTAAAATGTAAGCGAAATAGTACATCTGGAAGGAGTTTACTAAGTCCTGACCGAAGCATAAGATAAGGAATGTAATAGCGATCCACATTAACTGGTCATTTTTACCTAAGATAGAGAATACTTCTTTGAAAGTTGTTTCTTTTTTGTTTTCACGAAGAGCGGAAGCTTGTTCTTTTGTACCAAGACCAAGGATAACAGCACCTAATAAAGATACACCGCCACCGATTAAAGCGAAAGCTAACCAACCATTAGCATCACCAACACCGCCGTTAGCGTCTTTGGAGAAGAATAATACGATAGGAATAACCATTACTGTTACGAGCTGAGCACCAAATACGGAACCAATACGAGCAAATGTTGCTGTAATTTCACGTTCTTTAGAGTCGAAGGACATTGCTGGAACCATAGACCAAATAGCAACGTCTTTTGCTGAATAGAAGATATCCATTACTAAGTATAAAATAGCAAAGATAATTAAGTAGAGTAATGGATTAGATGTTGTTAAACCACCTAAGTCAGTGAACAAAATTGCTAAGCTTAAAGCTGCTACGAAACCACCAACAATAACCCATGGTTTAAATCTACCCCATCTAGTGTTTGTTTTATCGATAGTGTTACCAATGAATGGGTCAATGAAAAGTTCTGCTACACGAATTACAAGGATTACTGTCATGATGATACCGATCATATATTCATTATGACTTTGATCTTCTGTGTTGAAAAGATTACTTGTGATGAACATGATAAAGTATGTGCTAACCATCATATAGAAGATATCATGTCCGAAAGTACCACAAGCATATGCTATGCGTTGCATAAGTTTATTACCATTATTACCTGACATTTATAAGTCCTCCTAAATAAAATTATAAATATTTAATAAAAAAATTATTAACAAAACTTATGTAGATAACAGCATCTATGCTGTTACCCTTCTATATTCTTTAGTTCTTTTATTCTTGAACTTTATTAATATATTCAATGATAGCATCTGCTATTTTGTCTAAAGATGCATTGCTAGTATTTACAATTAAATCATAGTTAGAAGCTTCGCCCCATTTTTTACCTGTATAATAATTGTAGTATCTAGCTCTTTTTTCATTTTCTTCGTTTAATTCTTTTAAAGTTTTACCTTCGTAAACTTCTTTACCTCTTTTTTCTCTATATTCATCGTCTGCACAAACGAAAATGGAGAAATGATTTGGCATATCTTCTAATACATAATCAGCACAACGACCTAAGATAACACATGCTCCATCGTTAGCAAGTTTTCTTACTACACTAGCTTCAGATAAGAACATACCTCTGCTGGATTCGCCCATGCGAGTACCGAAAGAATGGAATGGCATGAATGTCAATGTCAATGGATGAACAGTATTTTCTAATTCTAATAAATCCTGTTCAGATAAATCATTGATACCTAATTTAGCTGCTGCTATATGAACAATTTGTCTATCATATAACTTTACATTTAGCTTTTTAGCTAAAATTTTAGCTAATTCACGACCACCGCAACCATACTGTCTACTAACCGTGATTACTGTGTTTTCCTTCATTAAAAATCACCTACTCATTTATTTTATTATCAATATGAAATTGATAACGAGTTAATATTTCAAAATACCATATTTTTTATTTATAAATGCAATATTATATCAATAAATAAAACCATATGATTTTTTAGAAAATTCAATTTCATAAAATTGAAAACGGAAAACGTTTACACGTTTTGTCAAAATACGAACTTATTTTATACATATCTTAAAGTTCTTGAACAAATGTTTATTTTTATTTTTACAAATTTTCATTTAACTCAGCTTCATTATATTATTCTCATCACTTAAAGTCAATATATATTTCTCAAAAATTTTTATGTAACAAGCTAGAATTTAATAAAAATCTCAACATAAATACAAAAAACAAACGTTTACATCAACAAATTTACAATCTTGTTATGGTTTAATTATACCCATCTCCCTATATAAAGTCAATATACAATTTTCAAAAAATTATATAAAAAATTAAAATTAATTACAAAAAAGATATGGTTCTAATATCGCTACTAGAACCATATCTTCTTATACTTTTTTCTTCCATTTGCAAAAATAATTTTCTACTAAGTCCAAAAAACCAAACAAAAATAGACCTATTAAACTTAAAACTACAATACCTGCGTACATATCTAGATAATTTACACGAAGCCACGAATCCATTATAAAATATCCCATACCATATTTAGTGCCAAATGTCTCTGTAAAAAACAATACTGATATAGCTGTCCCCATTGCTACACGTAAAGATGTAATAAAATTTGGTAATACAGCTGGCCATAGTATATTTAAGAAAATTTGTCTAAAAGATGCACCTAAACTATATAAAGGAAAAAACATTTCTTTTGGTATAGTTTTTATACTATCGCGAATAGCAACTAACACTTGAAAAATCACAATCAAAAATATCATAATAACTTTTGGTAATTCTCCAATGCCAGCTAAAAGCATCAAGATAGGCAATAATGCAATCTTAGGAATAGGATATGTCAGATAAACAATAGGAGCTAAAATCTTATCACATTTTTTATAATATCCCATCATCACTGCTATTGGTACACCAGTTATTATAGCTAAAAATACTCCTGCTATAATTCGCCAAAGACTATATAGTACATGAATAGCTATTGTTTGTGTAAAAATATTGCCCAATCTTTCCATTACCAAAACAGGCGAAGGAATAATTGGCAAATGTACGATTATAGATATAACATACCATAAAATAAGCAATAATATCATTGCAGGTAAATAAAAATGCCATGATTTATCTTTCATTTTTACTACCTGCTTTCTTTAAATAATTTCTTATTTCTTTACTTAGTGAACTAAAGATTTCTCTATCACGAAAATTCTTATCACTAAATAAAGGATTATCGATTATTTTATAGATACCTCCAGGTGCACTAGTCATCACTATTATTTTTTGCCCTAAATATAAAGCTTCTTCTACATAATGCGTAACTAATATAGTAGAAACTTTCTGCTTCTGCCATAAATCAATGAATACATCTTGCATTTCTTCCCTTGTAATAGCATCTAAAGCAGAAAAAGGTTCATCCATTAATAATAAATCAGCTTTTAAAGCAAAAGCCCTAGCTAAACTTACGCGTTGTTGTTGACCACCACTTAAATTATTAGGATAGCGATTGAGTAAATTACTTAATCCTAAATTATCTACTAAATTTTGAGGTAAACCTTGTTTAGCTTCTTTTTTTATTTTTAAACCTAATAAAATATTTTCTTTTACAGTAAGCCATGGCAATAATCCATAATTTTGAGGAATAAAACCTATAGTTTGTTTTTTAGGTGAAGGATTTTCGCCATTTATTTGCACTAAACCCTGATAATTTTTTTGTAGTCCTGCCAAAACATTCAATAAGGTAGATTTCCCACAACCAGAAGGACCAATCACTGCACAAGTTATCCCTGTTGGCAAATTTAAATTAATATCTTCTAATATATTTGTATCATCATATCTTACATAAAGTCTATCTACGATAATCATTTCGTTAAAATATCACTTACTATATCTTCATAATTATATTTTTCAGTTACTAATTCTTTTTTATTGAGCCAATTTATAGATTTATCCCAATCAGATTTTTCTGGTAATGCAGCTTTCATGTATTTTGGCATAACTAAAGCATCTTTAGTTGCTGGTGGTAATCCTGCTGTTTCAATAACTAAATCCATATATTCTTCTTGAGGTGTAGAATTTAAATATTCTATAGCTTTATCATAAGCTCTATACATAGCTTTTATAGCTTCTTTTTTATTTTCTACGCTATCATTTGTAAATACCATTACGCCTGGATTTATTTTCATAGCTTCAGAAGAATTTACTAAATAACTGCCATTTTTTACAGCAATACTGCCCATAGGTTCAGGAAGTACTGCACCATCTAATTTACCATTTTGTAACATTTCTAATCTTGTAGGTATCTGTGGAATTACTGTCTTATTGATATCTGCTTCAGTCATATTGTTTTGTGCAAGCATTTCATCTAAAACAAATTCAATAATAGTATTTTTAGATACGGATATATTCTGACCTTTCATTTCCGCTAAAGATTTAGCAGTATTGCCAGTACCTGCAATTAAACAGTAATTGCCATTAGTAGAAGAAGTTATCTTTACATCAAATCCTCCAGCTTTAGCAAATCCTGCTGCTAGCATATCAGATACGCCACCATCTAAATTGCCACTTTGAAGGGCACTATCTCTATCCATAGCACTTTTAAAATACTGTAGCTCTACGTCTACACCTTCTTCTTTAAAATAACCTTTTTCTTGAGCAATAATAAATGGTATGGAATCAATGTCTGGCATTAATCCAATTTTTAAAGTTTCTGTTTTTGTATTATCTGCTACTTCTTTTTCATCTGTAGTTGAACCACAAGCTGTGCATAGCATAGATAAAATACAAATTGCTACTAATAATAATTTTTTCAAAGCATTCATTCCTTTCTTATATAATATATGCCTATGCTTAACTATTTAATTAATCCTTTTATATCATATAAAAAAAACTTAATTCATGCAATAAAAAACTGACGCTAATAAATAGCGTCAGTTTTATTTTATCAGCACAAAATATTATTTACCTGCTAATTTTTTATATCCTTCAAGACGTTCTTTTGCATCTTTTTCTGTTTTTGCAAATAATTCATCTGCAATTTCAGGGAATGCACGTTTTAAGGATGTATAACGAACTTCACCTTGAATAAATTCTTGGAAGTTTCCTGTTGGTTCTTTAGAGTCTAAGCTAAATGGATTTTTATCTGTGCCACGTAATTCAGGATTATAACGATAAGTAGCCCAGTAACCAGCTTCAACAGCACGTTTAGTTTCAAGTTGGCTCTTGCCCATACCTGCACGTAAACCATGGTTGATACATGGAGCATATGCAATGATAAGAGATGGTCCTTTATAAGCTTCTGCTTCAGCAATAGCTTTTAAAGTTTGGTTTTTATCGTAACCCATAGCAATCTGTGCTACATATACATAACCATAGCTCATTGCCATCATGCCGATATCTTTTTTCTTAGTACGTTTACCAGTAGCAGCAAATTGAGCAATAGCAGCAGCTGGAGTAGCTTTAGAGGACTGTCCACCAGTATTTGAGTAAACTTCTGTATCAAGAATTAATACGTTAACATCTTCACCAGAAGCAAGTACATGGTCAAGACCGCCATAACCGATATCATAACCCCAACCGTCGCCACCAATGATCCATTGGGAACGTTTTACAAAGAAATCTTTTTTATCATAGATTTCATTTAAGAGTGCATTATCGCCTTTTTCTGCTTCAAGAAGTTCAGTCAATTTTTCAGCGCGTTCACGGCTACCTTCACCTTCATTGATATTAACTTGCCAATCAGCAAATGTAGCTTTGAGTTCATCACTACCAAGACCTTCTTCTAAAGCTTGAGTGATTTTTGAAGATAATGTTTCACGAACAGCTTTTGTTCCAAGGAACATACCTAAACCATATTCTGCGTTATCTTCAAATAAGGAGTTAGCCCAAGCAGGACCTTGTCCTTTATGGTTTTTAGTGTATGGCATAGATGGTGCAGAACCGCCCCAAATAGAAGAACAGCCTGTAGCATTAGCTACCATCATACGATCACCAAAGAGCTGAGTGATGAGTTTTACATATGGAGTTTCACCACAACCAGCACAAGCACCGGAGAATTCTAAGAGTGGTTGTTCGAACTGACTACCTTTGAGAGTAGTTTTCTTCATAGGATTTTTCTTAGGTGCAACTTTTGTAGCATCAACAGCATAATCAAATTCAGCTTGTTTTGCAAGTTGAGTTGCAATAGGTTTCATAGCAAGAGCAGAACCTTTTGGAGCTGGACAAATATCAGCACAGTTACCGCAACCTGCACAATCTTTTGCAGAAATAGTGATTGCAAAATTTAAGCCTTTAGCGCCAAGAGCTGGTTTGGATTTCATTGTTTCTGGAGCATTAGCTACTTCTTCATCTGTCATAAGTACTGGACGAATTGCAGCATGTGGACATACGAAGGAGCATTGGTTACACTGGATACATTTATCAATATCCCATTCTGGAACATTAATAGCGATACCGCGTTTTTCATAAGCAGCAGTACCTACTGGGAATGTACCATCTTCAATACCTTTGAAAGCACTTACAGGAAGTTTATCGCCTTCTTGACGGTTCATTGGATTTTGGATATTTTTAATGAAATCAGGAATATTAGCATTTGCATCATCAGCATCTTTAGCATCTTTCCAAGAAGCTGGAACTTCTACTTTATGAAGAGCTTCAATACCTTTGTCGATAGCGCCATTATTCATATCAACGATATGTTGACCTTTTTTACCATAAGAAGTAACAACTGCATCTTTAAGATATTTAACAGCTTCATCAATAGGAATGATATTTGCAAGTTTAAAGAATGCAGACTGCATAACCATGTTAAAGCGACCGCCAAGACCGAGTTCTTGAGCAATTTTAACAGCGTTTACAGTGTAGAAATTAATATTGTTTTCTGCAATATAACGTTTCATATATGCAGGGAGTTTTTCTGTTAATTCTTCATCAGTCCAAAGTGTATTTAATAAGAATGTACCATTTGGTTTTAAACCAGCAAGTAAATCATATTTATCTACATAAGACTGTTGAGAACAAGAAATGAAGTTTGCTTTATTGATGAGATATGGAGACATAATTGGTTTTTTACCAAAACGCAAGTGAGACATTGTTACCCCACCAGATTTTTTGGAGTCATATGCAAAATATGCCTGTGCATACATATCTGTTTTATCGCCGATGATTTTAACAGCACTTTTATTTGCACCTACAGTACCATCAGAACCTAAGCCCCAGAATTTGCAAGCAGTTGTTCCTTCTGGTGTAAGGTCGATATCTTCATGATATTCTGGTAAAGAAGTGAAAGAAACATCATCATTGATACCAATAGTAAAGCCATTTTTAGGAGCATCTTTTTTGAGTTCATTATAAACTGCAAAGATTTGATCTGGAGTAACATCTTTACCACCAAGACCATAACGACCACCAACGATTGTTGGACGTAAATCGCTATTATAAAGAGCGGACTGAATTTCAAGATATAAAGGTTCGCCGATAGAACCAGCTTCTTTTGTACGGTCCATAACAGCAATTTTCTTAACAGTTTTTGGAAGTGCATTTAAGAAATGTTTTACAGAGAATGGTCTGTAAAGGTGAATGGATACAACACCGACTTTTTCGCCTTTTGCATTCAAGTAATCAACAACTTCCATAGCTGTATCACATAAAGAGCCCATAGCAATGATTACGCGATCAGCATTTGGATCACCATAGTAGTTGAATAATTGATAGTTACGACCTGTTAATTTATTGATTTCAGCCATAGCATCTTCAACCATCTGAGGAACAGCTTCATAATAAGGATTTGCAGATTCTTGACCTTGGAAATAAATATCAGGGTTTTGGCTAGTACCACGAATTACTGGATGATCTGGATTTAAAGCATTATGACGGAATTTATTTACAGCTTCCCAATCAAGCATTTTGCCTAAATCTTCATAATCTAAAACTTCGATTTTTTGAATTTCATGAGAAGTTCTGAAACCATCAAAGAAGTTTACGAATGGTACACGGCTTTTGATAGCTACAAGGTGAGCAATAGCACTTAAGTCCATAACTTCTTGAACACTAGCTTCAGCAAGCATAGCGCAACCAGTTTGACGGACTGCCATAACATCACGTTGGTCACCAAAAATATTAAGAGAAGATGTTGCAAGAGCACGAGCACTTACATGGAATACACCTGGGAGCAATTCACCAGCAATCTTATACATATTAGGAATCATTAATAAAAGACCCTGAGAAGCAGTATAAGTAGTAGTTAATGCACCAGCCTGGAGAGAACCATGTACTGTACCAGCAGCACCTGCTTCAGATTGCATTTCTACAACACGTACTTTTTGACCGAAAAGGTTTTTCTTACCTTTTGCTGCCATTTCATCTACAACTTCTGCCATTGGAGATGATGGAGTAATTGGATAAATAGCTGCTACATCTGTAAATGCATAAGATATATACGCCGCAGCAGTATTACCATCCATAGTTTTCATATGTTTGCTCATATTTTCAAATAAGCTCCCTTCTATATATATATACCCTTTTATAGGCATTTTAAACTATAACACATATTTATGATACAACTTTTTATAATATTTTTCAACTATGAATATACCTTTTATATCTATAATTTATCAGTGGTAAATCCATACTCATATAGAAAATTTTATAAACTATTATCATCTATAAGTTTCAATTCTTCACTAGAAAACGCTATATTGTTCATTGCTTCCAAATTCATTAAAATCTGTTCTGGCTTTGATGCACCTATCAAAACACTTGTAACTATGTTATCTTTTAAAATCCAAGCCAATGCCATCTGAGCTAAACTTTGACCACGCTGTTTTGCTATTTCATTTAAATTAGCAATCTGTGTTAATTTTTTTTCTGTCAAAATTTCAGCTTTCAAAAATCTTCCATCAGTTTTTATGCGACTATCTTCAGGAATACCTTTCAAATATCTATCTGTCAATAACCCTTGTGCTAATGGGCTAAAAGCTATAGTACCTTTATTTAATTTTTGTGCCATTTCCTTCAAGCCATTATTCTCAATAGTTCTATCGAAAATGGAATAACGATTTTGATTGATGATAAATGGACAATGCATTTGAGTTAAAATCTCACTAGCTTTTGCTAAAGTTTCCCCATCATAATTTGATAAACCTACATATAAAGCTTTTCCACTTTGTACTATTTGATTTAATGCTCCCATAGTTTCTTCAAGTGGAGTGTCTTTATCCATGCGATGATGATAAAAAATATCTACATACTCAAGACCCATGCGTTTTAAACTTTGGTCTAAACTAGCAATTAAATATTTTCTACTGCCCCAGTTGCCATAAGGGCCTTCCCACATATCATAGCCAGCTTTTGTACTAATTAATAATTCATCACGGTATTTTTTCAAATCTTGCTTTAAAATTCTACCAAAATTTATTTCTGCACTGCCATAAGGAGGGCCATAATTATTTGCCAAATCAAAATGAGTTATGCCATTATCAAAAGCAGTGAAACAAAGTTCTTGCATAGTTTCAAAATCATTATTATCACCAAAATTATGCCAAAGTCCCAAAGATACTCTTGGCAATTTCAAACCGCTTTTACCACATCTAGCATATTCTAACTTATTATATCTGTCTTTATCTGCTATATACATGAAAAACGCCCCTTTACTTTTAGTCAATATCTTTTTTATAATTATCATAATACTAATTCAAGTACGCTTTAAGTCAAGATATTACTATGATAAAGGGGCTTTATTATGGATAAACAATATTCAATTCGTGAAGTATCAGCCAAATTTAATCTGCCAGCTTCCACACTTCGCTATTATGAAGAAGTAGGCATTTTAACTGATATTCCTCGTAATTCATCAGGCAAACGCATTTATTTAGAAAAACATATCAATCGTTTAAAAACTATCTGCTGTTTTAAAAATACTGGTATGAGTATCTCTCAACTACAAGAATTTTTTCAATATGAACAGCAAGAGCCTTCACATATTGATGATATTTTAAAATTATTGACCAATCAAAAAAATCATATTCTAGCACAATTAGCAAAAATGCAACATGATTATAAGCATATTCAAAAAAAATTAGCTTATTACCAAGCTATGAAAACAGCTGTGGATAATCATACTGCTCTACCTGATTGGCAAGATTTTAAATGTGATAATTGAAATATAAGCTATAATAATTTAACTAGAAATTTTTCCTTAAATTATTATAGCTTTTTTATTTATAATTTAACTTTCATAGTTTCAGGATTGCACAGTTGCATGGGTGTGCCTTCTTTAACTATATTAAAACCTAATTTTTGATAAAAATTAACATTTTTCTTTTCATCAGGCATCAATTCAATATAAAGATAGTCTTTATATTTATTTTTTATCATCTCTACTAAATTGCTAGCAATACCTCTACCTTGATATTTAGGATTTACTAATACATAGTGAATATATGCTGTAAGTATGCCATCATCTAAAGCTCTAGCTAAGCCTACTAATTTATTATTTTCCCACGCAGTAAATACTGTTGAGGAATTAATTAATGCTGTATATAATTTATCAGGATTACTAGCCGATAATTGCCAATCAACAGATAAAAACAATTCTATTATATTTTCTTTCGTAAAATCTTTTTCATCTTTATAAATGATTTCCATATAAATGATTTCCATAAAATCAAAATCCCTACATCATTCTTTAACTAAAAATTTTTGTACAGCACTGCCATTTAAATAATTACATAAACGACCTTGATAAAGATTTTTTTCTTCCATTTCTTTTACAATTTCATCGCGAATTTTCCACCAACCTGTCTGCCAATTACTAAATAAAGTATTTTCAGCTGGTGCTCTACCAATTAATCGCTGTAAAACAATATTTGGGGATAAATGTTCTAAGAAATCAATTACTCTTTGTTTATAATGCTCACAAGAAATAATTTCAAATTCTTTATTTTCATATTGCTGAGCCATTTTTGTATTTTTTACGATATAAAGTGCATGTAATTTAACCTGATCAACACCAAGTGCAGAAATCACTCTAGCAGTTTCAATCATATCTTTATCATCGTCCCATGGTAAATCTAAAATTACATGAGTACAACATAATAAACCATAACGCTTTATACGCAATACTGCATCAATATATTCTGCCAAACCATGACCGCGATTTATTTTTTCTAAAGTCTTATAATTTATCGTTTGTAAACCTAATTCTACACAAATATCAATATTTTTTTCTTTGGCAATTCTAGCTAAAATTTCTAAATAAACATCATTTATGCAATCTGGTCTTGTCGCTATATAAATAGCCACTATATCATCACTAGCACATGCTTCTAATACATATTTTTCTAATTGTTCTGGTGGCATATACGTATTACTGAAATTTTGAAAATACGGTATGAATTTTTTCGCCTTATACTTAGGCACTATATGAGACTTATTCATGCGAATTTGTTCTGTTACGGATAATTCTGGTGGTAAATTTTCATAACCTGCACCGATACTACCGCAAAAAGTACAGCCAAACTTCCCACATGAACCATCACGATTAGGGCAAGTAAGTGGTAACCCTATAGGTAATTTATAAACTTTCTCACCATAACGCTGTTTTAAATAATCGGAAAAAGCATAATATATCATTATAAATTTATATCTCCTTGTTTTATTTCTTGATAAAATACTCCATCATCTTCATAGGCAAAAATCATTGCATTTTCTTTTGCTTTTATTTGACATGATTTCGCTTCATTCATATCATAGGCAAAAACTTCTATCGAAAATTTCTTTTTCAAATCGCGCCATGATTTAAATTGATAATTATTAATATAAGCTAATGCTTTTTCACTCATATAGAAATCATCTGTTACTTTTTTATCTACTTCTTTCCATGGCAACATATCTATTTTTATCTTACCTTTATCTGTCAATAAAGCGTCGAATTTCAATACATTATAAATATATTCTTTATCTTTTATTTTAGAATTTTGCTCAATAAAATCATATAAAAATACATATAAATTCTTAGGAGCGTGTGGTGCTAAATGCAATTTATTAGCTTGCCAATATTGAGCAAAATCAGCAAAAAATGTATAAGCATCTTGATTATATTGTTTAATTAAATTAATAATCGTATATTTAAAACGACCAGCATTATAATATAATTCCAATACATCTACAAAAATCTGTAATTTTCGCATAGTAGCATAATCCATATATTTATTGCTGATTACTTGATATGGTGCTTGTGGCATATATACATAATCATGCTCTTGTATTAAATCATTCATTGCTGCACCTTTTAATAATTTCAAAAAGCCCACTTGAAGCATATCAGCTTGCAATAAATATACATCATTAAAAGATTTTGCAAAAGAAGTAATATCTTCATAAGGAAGACCAATGATTAAATCCACATGTAGATGAATATTTCCATAAGCCATGATGGATTTTATATTATTTGTCATTTCTTCCCATGGATTTGCCCTACTTATCTGACCTAGAGTTTTTAAATTTGTAGATTGAATACCTATTTCAAATTGTACTCTACCCTTTGGCATTTTCTTAAGTACAGCCTTGATTTCATCATCAATATGGTGAGCTACTATTTCAAAATGGAAATTAGTCCTACAATCTTGTTTAGCAATAAATTCCAAAATTGGTAAATAATGCTTTTTATCTGCATTAAAAGTTCTATCTACAAATTTTACCTGACGAACATTATGTTTTATAAAATAACTTAGTTCGGCAAAAACTTTATCTAAAGAGCGATATCTTACACCTTTAGTCGCACAAGATAGGCAATATTTACAAGAATAAGGACAACCTCTTGAACTTTCATAATAAATTATCTTATCCTTTAAATTTTCGATATCGTCATCATCATAAGGGAAAATTATTTCATCTAAATCACTTACAGTAACGGCAATATTCTCATCAATAGTATCATCACTATTTCTCTTTGCTATACCAACAATTTTTATTTCTTCATTATTTTTTTCATCTAATAAAGCCTGCAATAAATCATGAAAAGCTTTTTCACCTTCGCCACGCACTACAAAATCTACCATAGGAAAATCCTGCATAAATTCTTTTGTAGCATATGAAACTTCTGGCCCGCCACAGATAATCTTACAATTTGGCAATAATCTATGCACAAGTGGCAACAATTGTTTCACTAATTCAATATTCCAGATATAACAAGAAATTCCTAATATATCTGGTCTAGCATCAAATATCTGATTAGCAATATCAATCAAATGATTATTTATAGATACTTCTAGCATCTCTATATCACAAGATAAATCTTGACAATTTTTGTATATATAGCGAATTGCTAATGATGAATGTATATATTTTGCATTTATCGCTGTCAATAAAACTTTCATAAAAAACTCCTCTTATCTCAAATTTTTATCATTTTCATTAAAAAACACAATATCCTAAAATAATACCTATATTATTATATATGTACAATGTATTTTTAGCAAAAACTAATGCAAGCTACTACTATTAATGATATAATAACACTGTTACAATAATTTAGTAACTCTATAAAATTAATAAGGGGAAGTATAAATGAAACTCGTTATAACTGTTATCGGAAAAGACCGTGTAGGCATCATTGCCACTGTAAGTAATGTTCTTGCTGAAAACAAAGTAAATATTATCAGCATCAACCAAAATATTATGAATGGCTTTTTCAATATGGTTCTAATTGCTGAAATGACTGACAAAAACATTAAATTACAGGATTTACAAAAACTCCTCAAAGAAAAAGGTGCTCAGCTTAACGTAGATATCAAAGCTCAACATGAAGATATCTTCAATGCTATGCATACAATCGGCTAATTTTAAATATTCTTTATTAATTAACTAAAGAATTTAGGAGGAACTTTTGTGATTACTATTAATGATATTTTAGAAACTAATCGTATGATAACAGAAAATAAATTAGATGTTCGTACGATTACATTAGGACTTAGTCTTCGTGATTGTGCTCACCCTAATTTAAAACAATTTTGTGATAATGTTTATGACAAAATCACAAAATCTGGTGAATTCTTAGTAAAAACCGGTGAAGATATTTCTAGTGAATATGGTATTCCCATTATTAATAAACGTGTTTCTGTAACTCCTATTGCTATTGCTGCTGAAGCCTGCAAGACAGATACTTATGTTCCTGTTGCTGAAGCAATGGATAGAGCTGCTAAAGAAATTGGTATTGATTTCATCGGCGGTTTTTCTGCTCTTGTTGAAAAAGGTTATACAAATGGTGATAGAATTCTCATCAATTCCATTCCACAAGCTTTAGCTACTACAGACTTAGTTTGCTCTTCTGTAAATCTAGGTTCTACAAAAGCAGGTATCAATATGGACTGCGTTCGTGAAATGGGTGAAGTAGTAAAACGCACTGCTGAACTTACTCGCGACCGTGAAGCTATTGGTTGTGCTAAACTCGTTATCTTTTCTAATGCTCCTGGAGATAATCCATTTATGGCTGGTGCTTTCCATGGTGTTAGTGAAGCTGAAAAAGTAGTAAGCGTCGGCGTAAGTGGCCCTGGTGTTGTAAAACATGCTCTTGAAGATTTAAAAGGTGCAGATTTTACACAAGTTGCTGAAACAATTAAAAAGACTGCATTCAAAATCACTCGTGTAGGTCAATTAGTAGCTAAAGAAGCTTCTCGTCGTCTTGGTGTACAATTCGGTATCATCGATTTATCCTTAGCACCAACTCCTGCTGTTGGTGATAGTGTTGCTCATATCTTAGAAGAAATGGGTCTTGAATCTTGTGGTGCTCCAGGTACAACAGCAGCTCTTGCTTTATTAAATGACGCTGTTAAAAAAGGTGGCTTAATGGCTTCCTCTCACGTTGGTGGTTTAAGTGGTGCTTTCATTCCAGTAAGTGAAGACGCTGGTATGATTGATGCTGTAAGCTGTGGAAGTCTTTCTATTGAAAAATTAGAAGCTATGACATGCGTTTGCTCTGTAGGTCTTGATATGATCGCTATTGCAGGAGATACTCCAGCTGCTACAATCTCTGGTATCATCGCAGATGAAGCTGCTATCGGTATGATTAATAATAAAACTACTGCCGTTCGTGTTATTCCTGTTCCTGGTAAAAAAGTTGGCGATACTGTTAACTTTGGTGGTTTACTCGGTCATTGCCCTATTATTAAAGTTCGCAGTGAATATAGTTCTGATGCATTTATTGCTCGTGGTGGTCGTATTCCTGCACCTGTACGTAGCTTAACAAATTAATTTAAAAAAATTTAAAAAAAGTTGTTGACAAACACGTAATATATAGATATAATATTAAATGTTCTCAAGGAACGCGCCCATAGCTCAGCTGGATAGAGCACACGCCTTCTAAGCGTGCGGTCGCAGGTTCGAATCCTGCTGGACGCACCACTTTGAAATCAGAGCCTTAGCAATAGCTAAGGCTTTTTTGTTATCTAAATATAAAATTTTAATTCATAAATAAAAAGAGACTCTATAAATTTTTTATCATTTATAAAGTCTCTTATTTTTTTATTTAACTTCAATCATCATAGCACGAACTACATTTGGTATATCATATTTTCTTTTCCCTGCACCTATACCAATTTTCTTTATAATAAATTCTTCTGGCAATTTATCTTCTGTTTGAATACCTGCAATAATAGCAGCCCCTGTTGGAGTAATTAATTCCCCTTTTGTCTGTGTATAATGTAATCTTAAACCATGTTCTATAGCAATATTTACTACAGCTGGCACAGGAATAGGAATTTGACCATGTTGACAACGCACAAAGCCTTGACCTTCATATATCTTTGGACAAACAACTCTATCTATATTCAATTTATCTATACATACAGCAGCAGCTACTATATCAACAATAGAATCCACTGCTCCTACTTCATGGAAATGAACTTCATCAATACTTACACCATGAGCTTTTGCTTCTGCATTAGCAATAATATTAAAAATTCTTATTGCAATTTCTTTTGCTCTATCTGTTATTTGTGATTTATTAATTATTTCTACGATTTCTTTTAAACCACGATGTTCATGGTGATGATGATGTTCATGACTATGATTATGGTGATGAGCCTCATGATGTTCACTATGTAAGTAATTCATATCATGATCATGATTATCTATATCCAAAATTACATTAAAATCACAAGCATCAAGTGCCATCTTCTTTACACGGCTAATTTCTATTTTATAACCATCTAGTGGTAATGTTTGTAAATTTTCCATTAAATAATTTTTATCTACGCCTAAATCTAATAACGAAGCTACAAACATATCTCCACTAATACCGGCATAACATTCTAAATACAATATATTATTCATAATCTAGCTCCTTTGTCTTCTATCTACATTATATATTAACTGTTAAACTTAACTTCATGTCAATAAAAAAATGAAAAAACCTACTATAATAATTTAAATAAATTTTAAATCATCATAATAGGCTTTTTTATTATTTCATATAATTTTGTGCTTGCTCATTTAATTTTTCTATTACTTCTTTAGATAATAAACGTTCACCATAAGGATAAGCCACTCTATTTTCTTTATCTATATGTCTACGAAGTAAATAAACATAAGACATTGTATTTGTAACTATCGCCAATTTTAATTTTACTGTAGGCTCTTTCTGATACACTTTCAACGCATTTTCCAATTCCCATACATATAATCTAGCTAAATTATGTTCTACAATCATACCATGATTTACTAAATTATTTGCCATCTCATCTTTCGTTTCAAGCATAGCTTTGAATAAAAGTTCTTCTTCTTTTTGATGATGAGTTTTATCTGCATATACACGAATAAATTCTATAGCTTTTGTATATTCTTCAATAGATATTTCATTTTTTTCCATCAAATCTATTGCCATAGCTTCAAATTTATCTACAAATTTACTGATATTATCATGTTCTTCTCTTAAAATTTCAAATATATTCATCAAATAGCCTCTCCTAAATCACAAAAAATTTATACTCAATTAACAATCATCTAAATTTCATATATCATTATATAATAAATCATATTAAGTATATGTTGTTTTTCCAACATATTTTTAAAAACTTATAAAAAATTTCCATAGTATATACTAAATGATTATAATAAAATAAAGACTAGAGGTGATTTCATGTATAAACGTAAATATAAAGAAAAATTTCCTGTTATTGCCATTTGTTATGACTTTGATAAAACTTTATCACCTAAAGATATGCAAGCTCAAGGCTTTATTCAAGATATAGGCTATGATGTAAATAATTTCTGGGAAGAATCAAATACTTTAGCCACAGCTAATGATATGGATACAAATTTAGCTTATATGTATAAAATGGTAGAAAAATCTCAAGGAAATTTTCGTTTAGATAAAAAAATACTTGCTGATTATGGAGCCAAAGTTGAACTTTTTCCTGGCGTCAAAACATGGTTCAAACGCATTCGCGATTATGGCCAAAAACATAATATCATCATTGAGCATTATATTATCTCAAGTGGCTTAAAAGAGATGATTGAAGGTACTGTTATGGCTCAAGCTGGTGAATTTGAAAAAATCTATGCAAGCTCATTTTATTTTGATGATAATGGCATAGCTAAATGGCCCGCTCAAGCTGTTAATTATACAAATAAAACACAATTTCTCTTTCGCATTGAAAAAGGTTTTTTAGATATAAATGACCCTGCGGTAAACGATTCTATTCCTGAAGAAAAAATTCGCGTGCCTTTTAGAAATATAGTCTATATTGGCGATAGTGAAACAGATATTCCTTGTATGAAACTAGTAAATAGCTATGGTGGTCATTCTATCTGCGTATATAATCCTCAATTATCCAATATGGATAAAGTCATTAAATTATTTACTGAAAATCGCATTAAATATTTTGCTCCTGCCGATTATAATGAAAATAGTAAACTTGACTTACTCATAAAAACAATTATTGATAAAACTGTTGCCTTTGAAAAATTAAATCAATGCTATTTAAACGATAAAAAAATATTAACTACAAAATAAAAAGAGGCTATACGCCTCTTTTTTTTATTTACACTGCCACACTTTCTTTTCGAGATTTTATAATCATACCTATATAAAATAAAAATGCTAATAAAGCCGCTATTGCTGAACACATATAAACTGCTCTAAAGCCATATATAGGCACAACCATACCTAAAATATATGGCCCTATGCCATTTCCTAAATCCAACGCTATATATAATGTTGAAGTTGCTAAACTAAATTTATTTAACTTAACTTTTTGTACAGCAATAGTTTGACCTGCTGAAGGAATAGAACCATATCCTATACCTACTAAAACAGCACCTAACAATAATACTAAATTAGAATGAGCTAAAGCAATAGCAACAAATCCTAAAATCATAGTGAATAAAATAGGTACCATTACCACATGATTACCATATCTATCGATCATTACACCAGATATAGGTCTAAAAATTAAACAAGCGATAGAATATGCTATATAAAATAAACTTCCACCTAATAATAAACCAATAGTTTCACTATATGTACCAATATAACTCATTACGGCAGAATAACCAATAGCACCTAACAATGCTACGATAGAAATTGGAGTAGCCGTAGGTTCAAAGAAAGTTCTTAAACGAAAAGATTTAACTTCTACACGTTGACGGAAACCTACTTTTATTTCTGTTATATTCAAAATAAAAGCCAAAACAATTAAACTAATTGATAAAACATCACATAAAACAAGTGCATATAAAGGATTTATCTGTGGTAAACTAATTCCTAAAAACGGACCAATTGCAGAGCCTAAAGTAATGCTCAAAGTGAAATAACCAATACCTTCACCACGTCTACTCTCTGGAACAATAGATGCTACTGTAGTAGCAATAACAGTAGAAGCCATACCATAAGTCATACCCTGTACAAAACGCAATGTACATAAAAACAACATACCATCAATAAAATGATAACCAAATGTACATATAGCATGAATTACTACTGCAATGATTAACATTCTTTTTCTACCAATGAAATCCATATATCTACTAATAACTAAACGTGCTACCAATGCTCCCACAATGAAAATCCCTGAGGCTAATCCTGCTTCACTGACAGAAACATTAAATTCTGTAATAGCCAATTTAGTTGTATAAACCATCAATAAATAAAATACTACAAATAATAACAAATTGCCTACAATGTTTAATACATAATCCTTTGACCAAAGCTTCTCCATAAAAAACTCCCTTTCTTAAATTTATTCCCCGACATAGATATTAATTCTATCATCTTTTTTATTTTTTACAATACTATTTAACTAGTATATAAAAAAAAGAATAGTTTTTTTATATAATCATATAAAAAACCTATTCTTTAATTCAATTACTTATTTAATTTATAAAAATACAATTATTGTTGAGCACTTTCTTGAGCTTGTTGATTTTGTTGTATAGGTAATAAACCAAATTCTACTAATTTATTATTTTTATCAAAAATAAAAACTATAGCTACAACATTTTCTTGGCTAAAAGAAGTTAGATATGTTACTTTGTCTTGATTATTATAACGTTCAAAAGAATAAAATTTACTTTCTTTCAAATCGCCAAATTTAGTTTTCACTTCATTTTTTAATGCATCATATGCTTTTGCATCAAAATTCTTTTTTAATCCATTATCAATATTTGCTCCTAATTTATCATATGGAACTTTTTCTGTTGTAATACCACTGATAAATGTTTCAGCAACTTTTTGATCTTTATTTAAATCTCCGCTATCAGCTGCCATACACACACTAGAAAATGCCATCATCATAACAGCTACAAAAATCAATACTATTTTTTTCATTATAAAACCTCCCTTAGTTTTATTTATTTTTCCCTTACTATAACATTTAATTTATATTACTACAATAAATTTTATAGTTAATACAAATATCTATAAATAAATTTTATACTAAATAGATATTATTTTTTCATGAAACTAAATAATTTTTTCATTACAGCCATTTTTCTTTCAGCTGCTAATTCATGAGATATATTTATATCTTTTGCACTATAAAGAGGATTTAATACATCTTTAAACGCTAACCATTCATCAGAAAATAATGGACATTCCATAGCAATATCTACGGCTTGTTGTCTTACTTCTTCAATAATTGCCATATCATCAATATTTTTCAATACCTTAGCCATCATTTTACCAATGTGTTCCATCTGCACTTCTTTAAGCCCTCTAGTTGTTAAAATCAAACTAGATAATCTCAAGATTTCAAAATTAAGATTTTCATCACAAGTAGATAATACGGTTGGTTTTACGATAAAACCTGCACTTTGTAAAGCATTATGAGCCTTTTTACAGCTAATACCTAATTTAGTAAGGTTCACTAAAACTAAATTTGTATCAGTTCCTTTACATAAAATTGTAATGCCTTCTTCTTCTAGTCCTTTTTGAAGTGCTTTTGCATTTAATACAACTTGTTTAGTATACTGTTTGAATTTTTCTGTAGTCGCTTCTTTAAATATAACAGCTAAACTAGCTAAAATATTTTTTTTCAAAGAAAAATGTCCTGTAGTGATAACTGTTTTATCAATGATATCGGCTAATTCTTTTTTACATAAAATTACTGAACTTTGTGGTCCTCTTAAAGAATCATGTGTTGAAAAAGTTACTACATCTGCATAAGGTACAGGTGAAGGTATTTGCCCTGTTGCTACAAGACCTACATTTTGACAAATATCAAACCACATATAAGCACCTATATCATGTGCAATTTTAGCTAATCTTTCATAATCTATTACTCTTGGATAATTAACTGGTGAAAAAATTATCACTTTAGGTTTATGTTCTTTGGCTATTTGTTCAACTCTATCTAGATTTAATAATTGTGTTTTAGGGTCAATACTAAATCTAACAAAATTAAATTCTAAATTTTTACTATTACAATGGTCGCTTTTTCTATTATCTAAAGATAATATAGTATCGCCTTTTTTAGCTAAACTATAAAAAACAACGCGAGAAGCAGCTGCTATACTTTCTAAGCGAATAACTGCATGTTCACTGCCAAATAATTTATTAATGCGATTAATAGTGATTTCTTCTAAGCCTGTAGGTTTAGCTTCATCATGGTGTGTTGTCAATGTATTTGACAAAATACTACCTTCAAGATATGTGCTTAAAGGTGATGAATAATTTTCCTCTGGCATAAAAGATAAGGTATATTTTTGTCTTTGTACCTCTTCTTGAAAGAATGTATATAATTCTGTATCAAATGAAGCAATCGTACTAAGAGCATTTTCTCTATCCATAAAATCAATCCTTTAACTATAAATAAAATCTAAAATAAAACTCTCTTATACTATCTGATATTCATCATGGGAAAAATGGCCAGAAGAACGGAATTACAATCATGCAAACAACTAGAGAAACTACAACAAGTGACAAACCGACTTTTACATAATCCATAAATTTAAAATGACCTGGTATCAGTACCAAAGTATTCGGTGGCGTTGCAACTGGTGTTGTAAATGCACAAGAAGCAGCAATACCTATTGCCATAAGCACAGGATAAGGTGATGCACCTATAGATTGTGCTATAGATATACCAATTGGTGCTAATAATGCTGCAGCAGCTGTATTTGACATAAATTGTGTAAGCCCACAAGATAAAATAAACATTGCTACAACTATTAACATTGGAGATGGATTATCCCCAATAATTCCTACTACACCATCTGCTATCATTTTACCTGCACCACTTTTATCCATAGCAGAAGCAAGTGGTAACATACCTGCAAATAAGAAAATAGTAACCCAGTCAATACCTAAATAAGCTTGTTTTTCAGATAAGCAACCTGTTAATACGCAAGCTAACGCTCCTATTATCGCAGTAGTTTGCATTGGTATACCAATATTTTTTTCAAAAGCCATACCTAATACAACTAAAATTAAGATAACAGTACATATTATCATTTTCTTTGGATCTTTGACTTCATCTGAAGCTTTATCATTTTCTACAGTTTCTACATAACGTCTAGGGCAGAATTTTCTACCTATACTTAACATATAAACCATACCAGCTATAGATAAAGGTACACCAATATACGCAAATTCAAAAAATCCAAAAGGTTCTAAACCTGTTGCCTGAAGTGTTGCACTCATTAAAATATTTGGTGGGGTACCAACCATGGTGATTGTTCCACCAACATTCGCAGCTACTGCTAATGCCATCAATTGTGGGGATACAGGTATTTTTGCTACCGCACAAATTTGAATTACTACTGGCATCAAACAAGCTACTGTAGCTGTATTTGATGATACTGCTGATAATAAAATAGTAATGCACATCAAAGCTGCCATCAAACGATTTTCACTAGTTCCAGCGCTTTTTACTACTTTTATACCAATTTTTTGTGCCAATCCAGTCTGAAACATCGCTGCTCCAATGACAAACATACCAGCAAATAAAACTACTGTGGAATCAGAAAGACCAGAAAATACTTGTTGTGGAGTAAGTACTCCTAAAAGACCTAATGCAATAGATGCACCTATAGCCGTAACAGCCAATGGAATAAGCTCTGTTACAAAGAAAAATGCTGCTACAGCTAAAACGCATAAAGTTATTACTGCAGGGCTCATAAAATTCCTCCTATCAAATATTTTTTTATTTCTGCAACAGTAATTTTTATTATATCATAATTATTCATAAATTCTAAGACAATACGAAAAAAGATTACATATTTTTAAGTTTTACTATTGAAAATTATTTATTTATTAAATTTTGTAACATTTTAGTCATATGAAAAAAATTATAAAAAAGTATTGCAAAATACATAAATGAGCAGTATAATAATTTTTGTTATTAATGACTCACTAGCTCAATTGGTAGAGCATCTGACTCTTAATCAGCAGGTTCCGGGTTCGAGTCCCGGGTGGGTCACCATTTGCGTTAATGTGCGAACACATTCATTTTTCAAATGGAAAGTTAATTGTGTTCCTTAACATACCGAAATATTAAAGAGCAACTACTTTTATGTAGTTGCTCTTTTTGTGTTTACTTACTTATGGCATATGTTGCAATAACTCCAGCAATTATTTGCCATAATAATTTTTGCTTTTTCAATTTATTCTGCTGTTCTTCGCACTGCCTGAATGATTGAGAGACTTTCTGCAATTCTTCGTTCGCTGTCTGTAATGAGTTGTTGGCTTCCTCTGATTGTATCTTCAGCTTTTGTAATTGCAGTGTCAATGTCTGTATTTGTGTCTCTGATTGTATTAACTGTTTTTCTAATATTTGAATTTGATTGTTCAATGTTTCCGATTTGTTCGAGGCTGTCGTTAATTCCTGATTGGACTGTTTCAATAGCGTTTTCAGCTCGCTGTTGTTCTTCTGCAGCTGTATCAAGTTGTTTTCCAACGCTATTAATTGATTGTCCGTTATCTGATAAACTTCCTGACATGAGCCTATAGATACAAAAGCAAATGCCCAAAATACAGATAATAATAAAAATGATTTTATAATTTTCCTGCCAAAACAACTTGATTTTAGAAATATACTCATTCATCACAATCCTTCTTTTTCTAACAATGCTAATGCGTCTGCTTTTTCATTGATAAATCTATTGAGTAAACCTACTTTTACGACTGTATAACTGCCATTTGCCCAGTCCTTTGGGCTGTGGTATAAACCGTTGCTGAGCTGATAAGCATTTTTGCACTCATCAGCCAGAAAATCATAGATACTCTCTATCATTTTTCTGTCAAAGGATTTATCATCCACATAGGTTAAATTGGGATAACCTAAACGATGAGCGGCTTCACTGAATAATTCATACATATTGTTTGGACCATATTGTATTGAGCGTGAAAACAATACCGCCTGCATTGCATTACTATGCTTTGCAATATCATACGGATAATCTTTATACAGCAAATTATAATAGGCGGCATTATAATACATATCGCCGGCATATTCTGTCTGCAATTTGGCAAAGCCGTCTTTATCAACTGTTCCGATATTTTTCCACGTTGAAACAAATTCATTAGAATTTACCGGATAGGCATTTTTTAAAACTCTGCCATAATTTGCATAGCAGTCTTCAGGATAATTGCACAGCCAATTAATAAAACTATCGACAACGCCTGACGCGGAACTGAATTGATAAATACCGTAACTTCTGCCACCTAAATCACCATCACCTGTAGAAACCGTTGCAGGGTCGCCGCCAGCTTCATATTTAACTATCAGACTATTATCTAACATTAAATCACTCCCTTTTGATAAAAAGTTCAACTTGAACATTTTTTTATTTTGTAATATCCTTTCCGGAACTATTGACTCGAACAAGACCGCCAAGATAACCGAGAAGGCCGGCGCTTATTGTCGTGGACAGTTCATTATTTGCGAAAAAAATAGCCGTTATAAGAGCTGCAACAAGCCCGATAACGACTACCAGATTAACGATATCAAGTTTTTCAAACTGCACAGCCTATCCCTCCTCAACCTGTGGCAGTTTAATAGTCTTACTATAGATTATCTCTGCTGTCCCGTTGCCGCCAAGTGCTTTGTATGAAGCATACAGCAGTTTCAGATTTTCCAGATTGTAATAAGCAATATAACCTTCTTTCTGTGCTTTGTGGCAAATACTTATAATTTCGGCGCGGCACAGACTGCGTGTCGCATCATCACGTGCTTCGGCTCTTTCGATATATCGATTAAATTTATTATAGGCAAATTTTAAAACTCCGCCCAACACGCCGCAATTTATAAGTACCGTTATAATGGTTGTTCCATACGTCGCTAAAAAATCCAACTGAGCACCTTCTTTAATTTTTTATTTTGGCCTGCAAATCAGCTACAATCTGTTCCTGCGTATATTTAGGACATTTAGGATTGGTACACTTGCCATCTTCCGTTAATTTTCTGGCACATAAATTACATCTTTTCGTCATTTTACTGCCTCCTGCATTTGTGTATTGGAATTATTCATAAGTTCTTGATATTCCTGTTTCAATTCAGCCTGCAACTCAGTATCGCCGTTTAAAATTGCCGTGAGCATAGCGCCTTTCAGTGCCTGTGCTTCGGCATTCGTATCGGCAGCTATGGAATTTACCTGTACAAGCTGTTTTTCTTCTTTCGTTGGCTCCGGCGGTACATATACAATCGGTTTACCGGAACTCATATCTCGAACATAACTGTTTTCACCATCACCATTTACATATAAGTTGTATTCTGCGGCAGTAATAATTTCTATAGCCGCTAGCTCGGTATCATCAACCATGTTTTTCACCTGTTCTTTTAAATCATTGATATATTCAACATCATTTTTTTCGATCGGTTTCCTATCGGCAAATGTTCTGACCGACGGCGTTCCGTCCGCCAGAAATCCCATACAGTAATATTTAACATTCGTTGTCATGATATAATCATCTCCTGATTTATTAATTTTATTTTAATGAGGTGTTTATAATGCGCAAACCCAACGGATACAGAAGTATAAAAAAATTAACAGGTAACAGGCGGCGCCCGTTTGTTTTTCTTGTTTCCCAAGAAGGCAAACAACGGCCGCTGGCATATTTTTGCACGCAAATCGAGGCTGAAATCTATGCAGCGGATTACAATAAAAAGCATAATAACAAAATCCTTTCCGGACATGAAATTACTTTCGCAGAGCTGTACTATAGATGGCTACCGTTCCATACGGATAAATATCAGCCAGCCAAGACAACTCTTTGCAGTTACAAAGTGGCGTTTCAACACTGTCTAGCTCTACATGAAATGCCATTAAGAAAAATTAAATATCACCATCTTCAAAGCGTGATTGATGATGTAAAAAGAAAAGGACTTTCCTATAGTAGTTGTAAAAAAGTCCGTTCTCTCTTAAGTTTGATGTTTAAATATGGAATCATAATGGAGTTTTGTAATAAAAACTACACAGCACTCTTAAATTTAGGCAAAAATAAAGCTGTGCGTCCACATAAACCGTTTACAAGACAAAAGATAAATCGTCTTTGGAACAATATCAATATACCCGGCGTTGATACTGTGTTAATTCTCATATATACAGGAATGCGAGTAGGCGAGCTTTTAAATTTAACAACTGATGACATCTACCTACGACAAAAATATATAAAAATCACTAAAAGCAAAACCAAGTCTGGATTACGCTCCATACCTATACATGAAAAAATTCTTCCACTAATAGTCGCACGTATGCAAAACGCAACTGGAAAATTTCTTATATCTAATCACAATGGTAAAGCCTACAATTATAGCACTTATCGCCAGCTATGGAACAAAATAATGAAACAAATAAACGCCAAACATACAACACATGACTGTCGCCATACTTGTGCTACACTTCTTGACAATGCAGAAGCCAATGAAAACGCTAAACGACGTATTTTAGGTCATGCCACCGGCGACGTGACAGATATCGTATACACTCACAAAAATCTTAAACAGTTACGAAAAGCCATGAACAAGATAAAATAATTTTGTTCCTAACAAGTTACTATCAATCTTTTAATCTCCAAATAAAATAACAGTTCGAATAATATTTTTATGTGTTCCTAATGTTCTTAAAAAACAGTAAAAATATAACTATTTCAAACTTAAAAATCGTTGTAGAATTTATGAGCCCTGAAACTACAACGATTTTTTCTTTTTATCTCCAGAATAAAATTTATATACTATCACTGTCATAAGTATGGTAAACCATCTATGAAATTACTATTTTGATACAGTGGGGATTATTTGATAACAGTGCAAATGCTACAGATTTTACTATTGTTACAACACCACTAACATTCAATATGATTTTTACTGCTTTAGCATCTGATACAGCGGTTGCTAGTACTGCACACATTGGTATATCAGCTGTCAATAGTAATCAAGTGCAACTAAGAGCTAGAAGATATAACACTCAAAACAATACTTTAACATTCGCTCGATATTTTTTAGTTTGCTTATAAACAGTGGGGATTATGTGAGATTAGTGGTAGTGGAGGAAGGAAAAAAACAGTAACATTACCTATACCATATTTAAAAAAATTTTTTAGCGGAAATGTAACAGATACAGGAAGTGGCTGTTTTTCTTACGGTATTGGAAGCACAAACCTGAATACTGTAGATATATATGTTGCCCCACAATATATATCTGGCGCAGGATTAACCATTACCGGAAATGCAATGTGCTTCTGGATTATAATATGTTGCTAATTTTTTATACATCCAATAGCAATCCATAAAACATTTGTTACGCTTGTTCCTGGAACATAAGTATGTCCTGTTTCATAGTCTATTAGTATTTGTAGTCCATTGGCGTTGGCGTTTTGAATGTATGGAACTATTACGATATCCGGTATATCACCGCTGTTAATAGTGGCATTACTCCAAAGATAACCGGGCATTGTAATATTAAAAGGTACTTGGTATGGTGTAGCATCTATTCGCATACTCACATTATTTCCCCACTGTTTAGCTAGTTGTTCGACAGTAGGGAAATCCTTACTGTGAAACTACCGAGAAATACGTTTCTTTTCCTATTAGTTTTAATCAATTATATGTTGTAACGGAAGCGCATCAGGTCAATTCTTTGTTGGATTTTAAAATAGCTAGTGTTTATCAATATAAAAACACCGGATTTACAATTAGCGTTAATGATAATGGATATGTCATGTTTTATATAGCTATTGGTTCATAATTATTGCCCTAAAACAAAATAATTAATCCTAAACTCATTTTCAGATGCTGCCTCTATGTCTGCTATAAAGTTTTTAGTTGTACACTGTACTGTATTTCTGGGCGGATAAATTCTGCCATCTCTACTTGTTAGATATATTCCTGCCAACGGAGCAAGCATTATTTTGTTAAAGCTAATAGGATACGTAATTGTAATCTTAGTATTTTGGGAAACATTTACGGTTGCCGTTTCGCTTAATCCCCACTGTCGAATACCTGAACAGTGGGGAAGTGTTCAAGGTGGAAATAATTGGGACGTACATTACAATATAGTTTTTACTAATAATGTATTTGTTGTATTTGCATGGGATTTTGCAGCAGGAGGGAGCTCAACAATGCAATTCGTAGGTACTAATTTTCAGCAGAGCAACAAAAACACGTTTCATCTATATACTTCTAACGCTGGAGGCATCGGTTTGGGTTATGTTGCTATTGGTTATTAAAAACCAATTACTAAGTATTCGGCCGCTGGTCCGCCTTGCTCAGAAGCTCTAAATAAACATGAATTGAGTGCTTTATGTGTACGCAAAATGCCACGAATAAACGCCTGTGAGTTATCTTCCAGAATACCTGTAGCTACACCAATATAGTTAGTATTAGAGAAAGATATTGGGAATATTGCAGTAGATACTAAATTTGCATATGTCGCCGTTCCCCACTGTATAATTGCATCTCCTAAAAAATGTCCTAAACAAAGATATCCATTCTGAGCCATATTATATCGAATACCTTGACTTTCCAGCCATTCTTCAATCTGTTCTAAGGCCCATTCTTTTATTTTAGTTTTTAAATTATCTGTTGTTGCTGAAACAATACCGAATAATTCAGCTATCGTTTCTTTGCACCAGTTTTTTATACTATTTTTTATATTTTCTTTTGTTGCAGATACGGTTTCAAATAGTCTATTAATTAAACTTGAATGAGCCTGTTCATCTGCATTGTGAAGGTCCAATATTTCCTGCGTTACTACTCCGGTCGGTGTCGTTACTACTGAACAGGTGGATGCGTTGCTTACAACCATATTTATATTGAATTGCCGCGTAAAATTAACGGAGATGTTTCCGGCAGGTATTATATCCGGCAATGTATCATAGGCAACTGCAAAGAGCGTTTCACTGACAGTTTCCGCGGTTGTCCCTTCTGCCGGTGAGGTAGCTGCTATTCCTTCTGCAAAAACGCCGACCTGTCTGATTAAAAAATTCTTTTTCATTCCTATATTTGTTACCGTTGCAATGATTGTAAATATATTTTCCTGTGCTTTAGAGCCTACTATATCGATTTGTTTTAAGTTTGTACCTACTAAATCTGTCTTCGTGAGTAAATCATTTAAACTAGTTTCATCCTCGCTGAATTTAACTTTAGTAAATCTCAGTGTACATGCTCCGCTACCGACTTTGGCCAATAAACTACGGCCGGAATTTGTCAACTGATATCCGCTTAAATTTGCCATTATATATCACTACCTTTATTAATATTTTGTATTTCAAAGATATCTAAACCGCCGCCAAAGAAGCTTTCGCCAATCACATCTTTCGGCTGGTATTCCATCTGATTGAGTTCAACGACATCAAAAACACCAATATTACCACCAAAATATATATTTCCTGCTTGTTCCGTGATAAAACCGATTTCATCGCACCATGAACGTACATTTTTAGCAGTATTAATTGCGTTAATTAAGCTATTTATCTTAGTCAAATCCGTTATAGATTCTTGAATAAATGCCACTTTAAAATGGTACGGCTGGCCGCCGTATTCCCAATTTTCTACAACTTGAGCTGATTTAAATATATCGGTGCAGACTTTTTCTACTGCATACGGCGTGCCTTTTAAACGATGCGATAATATAGATGTTTCAATCAGTTTTACTTTTATATCACGCGAAAAGCTGTCTCTATAAAAATCAACATGAAACTGATAGGCAAGTTCGTCTAAAATCTTATCCGGCAGTTCATTTAATCTCGGCAGCAATAAAATCAACTCTGTTTTTTGTCTTATATCTGCTAAAGTTGTATCCAGTATATTACTCAAATCTTGAATGTTTTTATCTTTGGCAATACTTGCAGGCAGTGTCGGACTTAATAATTTATCACTCATCTTCTATTCCTCCGAGTGAACTGTTATTGGTTTCTAAAACCGCCACTTGTGTCGGCTCGATTTTCGTATATACAGGTAATGTAACTTCAACACGCTTTGCTCCGGCGGCGACAATGCGAGAAATCAATTCCGACTGATTTATATCTCTGCCTAATTTTGCTTTCTGCCATAAAACAAATGAGTCTATCGCTTCATCTATCTTTTGCTGAATAGATGTTGCAATGGACTCATTTTCTTTTGATATATAATATTTTAAATCAATACTGTATTTTATTTCGGTTGGTGCTTTGACAATTACTTTATCCGTCAACGGTCGCACTCGTTTATCATTTACGGTTTCATCAATAAGATTAAGCATTTCCGTTTGTGGTATTTCTCCGTTTACCAGAAGCGGTATTATATTTACCTCACCCGGTGTCGGAGAAATCACCGCCACATCGGCAATCAAATCCGATACTCGTTTTGTATGGTAAATATACGCTCCTTCCGGTCCTGCTACGGAAAATCCTTCTGGCGCTTCGACAATTGCATTTCTAAAACTATCATCATCTTCGATTTCTGTGCCATTAACAGATACTGTCGTATTTACCATACTTTGTACATATGGAATAGGGTCTACGATTATATTTATTTCACCGACTGCATATCCGTTTCCGATTTCACCGGCACTTAAACAACTGGCTGTTACATCTCCTGTCGTTTCGCCTGCTTCAATAATCAGATTGTCATCAAGAGCAAAATAAATATTATCTCCTGCTGTAACTCGTGTTCCTTGAGGAATTAGCGTATTTACGCTTCGTGCTTCAGACAAAGTAACACGTATTGTTGTATTTGCCGCCATTGCCTGTAATCTTTCCACGCCTACCAACACACCTAAATGGTCTAAATTATTCCCTTTCGCGTATTTTACCAGATTTTGCTTGCCTGTATAATTTATAGCATTTAGCTGTAAAATCACTATATTTGCAATGGCAAGTACAAATAAACGTATCGGGTCGCCTTTGGCCAGCGTTCTGCCTGTACAGCTTGTATACAGCTCAAATATTTCAGCTTCCACTTGTTCTTTATCCATATTTACAAAATCAATATCCGGCAAATCATTGAGTTTCAATTATACTCACCTGCACTTTCGGTTGTAATTTTCCGTCAATATCGCCGGAAAAAGTAATTTCTTCGACTTTTACTCTCGGCTCATATTTTTTTATGGCCAATATAATTTCCGAAGATATTTTCGCCTTGGCTTCTAAAATAGACTTATCCAATAAACTTGCGTCTATGCCGAAATCTCGATCGAGCGGCACGCTGAATTTCACTGTAGACAATATTGTCCTCACGTTCTGCAATACCTCCAGAAGTTCGTTTTCCGGCGCAAAATCTATATTGTTTAAGCTTTTATTGCCTTCGATTATGAATGTTGTCATGATATTTCACCTACATATTCTAGTAAACTCACACTTACCGAAACAGACAGAATTTCTCCGCCGCTTCCCCAGAAAGTAACTTTTTCATCCAGTGATTCAATAACCCATAAATTATCCGTAACAGGCGAATTGTTTAAAATCAATGTTACAGCCGTGCCGTTATCGCGCATCTGCCGCAGGTTTTCCAGTTCTTTTTCCGGATTTATACCGTAATCTGCTCTCAGCTGCATATCAAAGCTTATTTTTTCAATATCGTTGCCGATAAATTCAAGTACAGGTTTTTGTCCTATTAAATCATGCTTTGCCCATCTTGCTGTAGATGCTCGGTTAAAATTATCAAATGTACGTATTTTATTACTTGAAGTTACAAACGGTATACTGCCTAAATAACCCACAATCATTAAATCAACCTCCTACATATACGTTGCCACTTCCCTGCGCCACGTTTCCACCGCATGACACAGTATCGCCAATTCTGCCGACAGAAATACCATTTGCATAAACGGTGCCGCTGCCGCTGGCGATTGCACCCTGATGTGCCGGATGATTTTCACAACCGTGTGAAGCGTAACTGTCGCCTACCCTGCCGACAGGTTTTCCGTTTGCAAATACATTGCCGCTGCCACCAGATAACGCAACCGGCGGACAACTATCATGACCTGTATTATTATCGCCCTGACGTGTAATGCTTGGCATAATCCCACCTCTTTTCAGTTTAAATCTATACGAGGAGCCGTTAATTTCAAAGATTTGCTGGCATGTATTTCCACATTGCCGTTGTCAAAACGAATATAACTGCCGTCGTCGAGATGAATGCTGACAACTTTTTCGTTATTTTCGGCCGGCGTATCCGTCGTACTGTAAAAACAGCCTATGATAAATCCGTCATTTAAGCCCTTGCCGCTGGGATTTGGCGTAAAGATACATAATACCTGCGTATCTATTGCCGGTAGCCAATACGCTTTCGTCTGCTTAGAACCTATGGAAATTATCGGAAGCTCTGCTGAAACCATATCATCTTTATCCGGAAAAGTAACTCGCGCCGTGCAGTTTTGCGGATTTACGGATGAAACCCGTCCCACTCGTATTAAATCCTTTAACTTATCAATATCCATCCAAGCACCTTCTTATATCAACAGATGTTGTATAACCGTTTTGAATATCATGTTTTGCATTTGTTATGATATATTTCCCGTCAAAATTTCCGTAGCCTAAAATGTTTACTACCGTGCTAGCTACCAAATCAAAATTGCCAACCAGTGATATGCTACCGGTGATTTCATCTCTGTTTTTCTCCCGCAGTCTTTTTCTCGCCAGTCGCTGCGCTTCCGCCACGCTTTCCACCTGTTCTTTCACTTCCAGAACTTTCCCCTGTTTATTCGGAGCGGTAAATGTTGCTTCTATCGTTTCTTTTGTCTTACTCTGCTGATATTTGACATGACACGCTGCGTAAATATCGCGTATTTTAGATGTAAATCGGTAATTTAAACATGAATTGATATACGACATCTTTTCATCGGCTTCATAAACTGTATACGGTTTAACGATAGTTATTTGCGGTTCGACCGCTTCATATTTTTCTTCATCGAATATGATTATCTGATTGTTGCAGATTTTAAGCGCCAGTCCCTGGTCATTGCATAGTTGCAATAAAAAAGACAGGTCAGACTGCTGTGTCTGCTCTGCCCTGTCCAATACTGGATTTACATCCGTATCGTAATAAAGCGTCATACCTGCATTATCTGCTTTTTCCTGTGCGATAACCTTCAGTTCCGTTTTTTCCCAGCTTTTCGTTCTCTCTACTCCACGAAGTGTATTATTATCCGGAACGGAAACAGCTTTTATATTTATCGTTTCGGGATAGCCATTGTATTCGATTTCATCTATTTCAAAAATACCAAGTTTAAATTCTTTCTGTTCTTCGTTCAGTACTTTCCATGCCGTAGAAAATAACGATACAGTCAATGTCGCACCTTTTTCCGGCATCCAGTCAGATTTCCAGATACCGTCTTTTTCCCGCAAAGTTATCTGAATATCGTCCACTTGACCGGATAAAACATCGTTGTAGCTTAAAGATAAAAAATACGGCTTCAAATCTTTTGAAATATCCTTATCATCATATTTTATATTTACATCTATACGCCTTGCTTTTGCTTCCATATTAACGCCTCCACGGCGGCAGTTTATCCGTAACAGGTACGGTGTATTCCGGTACCGTTAAGACGGTTCCTGCTGAAAAAATAACGGTATTTCTATACTGCATATTTGCTTTTAACAGCACATTCATGCCGTTTTCCGTTCCGTATACTTTCTTAGCGATACCGTCCCACATATCGCCCTGAATGGTAATGTATGTTTTCATCTTCAAATCCTTTCATTAAGCATAACTTATGCGTCGTTGCTGATTTTGCAGTTTACGAAGCATTGTTTCAAATTCCTGCATTTTTTGACTGAGTAATGTATTAAGCTCATCTGTATTGCCGCTTCCCTGCACGGTAATTTGCGGCGCAAACGTAGCGGAAATTGTATTATTGCCCAAAGGGCTGCCCATTATCTCATTCGTTCTGGCAAGCAGTCCGATATTTCTTCTGTTCGGTGTATGCGGTATCGCGCTTTCACCGCTGTTTTCGGCAAATGTAGTCAAAAAAGCACCTTTGCCGTAAATACCGCCGCTGGCATTACTTGCAACTTCAGTACCGCTGTCATCTCCTAAAAATAATTTTCGCACAGTTACCGTAATCGGCTGGTCAAATATGGATTTTAAAGTATTCCATTTTTCCATTACCCAATCCAATGCACCGCCAAAAGTTGAATAAATATGGTCTACAAACTGGCTGATTGCGAGTTTCGGATTTTCCCAAAGAAGCGTAAACCAGCTTTTTACCGCTTCCCAGTTGGCAATAATTACTGAGCCTGTATATAAAAGCATTGTTATCGGTCCGCCGATGAACGCAAGGACTGCCGCAACCGGCGACTCCCATAAACCAATGAAGAATTGTTTAACCATATTCCAGTTCTGATATACGAGATAACCTACGCCGATAAGTGCAGTTGCCGCTATAATAAACGCCCCGATGGGGTTGGCCATAAATGCCGCATTTAAAAATCCCTGCGCTATCGCCCATCCTCTTGTCAGGATGGAAGCTGATTTCGTTATCCCTGTATACCGACGTAAAACTGCACCTGTGCCCGTAAATGCAGCACTGCTGACTTTCTGCGCCGCCGTTAAGCTGTATATGGCTGCTGTTCCAGCTTTAGAGGCGATATTAAAATTAACCATAGCAAGTCTCAATCCGGTTATCGCTACTTTAGAGCCGTTGAATACCCAGAGTAGCGCATTTGTTGCCGCACTCAATGCCGTAAATCCTATTACGCTTGAAGCAATAGCCGTTGTAAGTGTAGGATACTGCGTGGCAAACTCTCCGACAGCACCTGCTAGACTAGCCACTGTTTCAATCATAGGCGTTATAACCGGTATTAGCCCGTTGCCTATCGTTATCTGTGCCGCGTCAATCCTGTTTTTCATCAATTCGATGCTGTTTGCCGTTGTATCTGCTCTTGCCGTAAATTCCGCCTGCATACTTCCGGCATAGTTGGAACTGTTCGCTACCAAATCGAAATTTCTTTTCAGATTATCAAGGTTGGATAACAGAGGACCTATTGCCTCCGCGCTTTCCTTGCCAAAAATTCCCATTAAAGTGGTAGCCTGTTCATCTTTCGGTAGTTTCTGAATGGCACCCAGTACATCTAAAATAGCACCTTTGGCATCCACCTGCATTCGTTTGGCAAGCTCCGTTGTACTGAAACCCAATTTATCGAACATCTCTGCCTGTGTCTTTGTCGCCTGATTGCCGACTACCATGCCCAGCATTAAATTTTTAATACCGGTCGCCGCAACATCAGCTTCCGTTCCCGCACCGACCATAGACGCACCGAGAGCCGCAATTTCACCGCTGGCAATGCCGCCGATAGAGCCAAGCGGACCGATGCGCCGTACAACATCACTAATTTTCGGAGCGGAAGCGGCCGTATTATTGCCGAGATAGTTTATTTTATCGGCAAGTTCGACAACCTGCGTCTGGTTCATTTGAAATGCCGTCCGCCATTTTGCCATCATCTCGCCGGCTTCATCCGCCGTTATATCAAAAGCAACACCCATTTTAGCCGCACTTTCAGCAAAACTTATCAAGTCTTCGCGTGCTATCCCTGATTGACCGCCTACCGCTACAACCTGCGCCAGTCCCTGCGCCGTCATCGGGATATTCTTGCTCAACTCCAAAATATCATTATTCATTTCCTTGAACTGTTCCGGCGTGTCAAAACTTACTACTTTTTTTACGTCCGCCATCGCTGATTCAAAATCGATTGCTTTTTCTATTGGCAGCGACATAGCTTTTGCCATGCCTGCATACTGCAACATATTCGTAAAACTGTCATCCATCGAGGATTTTGCGCTGGATAATTTTGCCTGCAATTCCTGCTGACGTGTAAAGAGTTTTTGTTTTGCCAATAGTTTATCGTATTTAGGCGCTAGATTTGCCAAAGCGTTATTATATGAAATGGTGCTGATTACACCCTTTTCGTAGGCGTTATTCAACGCTTCCATTTGTTTTGCGTATTCTTTAACCTTGCCGTTTAAATCCGTAATTTTATTACTCGCTACTCCGAAGGCTGCACTGAAATTCCCCTGAAGTGCCGCCGCTATCTTAAAACCGAAAGTAAATTCTTTTGCCAAATATCACACCTCCATTCTGATAAATGGTATAATTAAATTGAAAGGCAGTTGATTTATATGTCAGTTACCAATATTATTAAACAATTATTCAAAGCGGTTATTTCTGTATTTATCGTTTGTGCTTCTTTTTATATCTCCATTCTGTATTTCGGTCCTCTTTTATTTATACCGATAGGTATGATGTTTACCGCTATCTTTGGCGACGGGGCATATCTTGAATATCTTATGTATCTGATATCCTATTTGTGCGCTGTATGTTTTTCGACAAAATTAGTTTCTGAAATTTACGACACCGAACTAAAAACATTTAGAGCTAAAAAACAGCGGCAAAAAGACATGGAGCTAAAAAAAGCATTGCAACCCGTTTTAGCGGAAATGAAGCAGAATACTGCCGCCAATGATGAAGAAGGGCAAAAAGCCATTAAGGAAACAACCGATTTTATCTATGGAACGAAGCAACAGCAAAAAGAAATTGCTTCATTGCAATTCTCCATCAACAAATTAAAAGCAGAAACCAGTCCTGATGACAAACAAGCCCAGCAAAACATAAAATTTTTGGAGAAACTATTAAAAAACAAACTAGAAGAAAATAACACCATGTAGCAAAGCATGGTGTTATTTTTTATTTTGCTCTTTCAGTATTTCTGCCCAATCTATTAAATCATCAAGATTTAAATCAAGATAAAAACTAATCGGCGTAAATGTAGCAATCGCCATATTTAGCACCAATTTTTTCAAATCCTTTATATTTGATAACCCTAGCTCAATAAAAAATTGGCTGCCGGTAAGATTAATTTTTTAAAGTCGCTACCGGGCAATGCTAAAACATCATCAACCGGTACGCCGATAATTCTGGCTACAAGTGCTGCCTGATAATTCATGGACAGTACTACAGACGGCGACTGGTCGCCCAACTGACGTACTTCTTTTTCCGCCGCAATAAAGTCATTCCCCGTGAGTTTATCAAAATCCAAATCAACTTCTTTTTTTAATTCATTCTTAACAGTAATACCTTTATTTAAAATAATCTTCATTGCAATCCTCCGTTAATTCAATCCTAATGCTTTTCTCACAGCTGACAAAAAGTCCGTACCAGTTATATTACAGATATAATTGTACTTATCTATTTCAAGTACTATTTCACCATCAATAGATATTTTTATATATGTCGTTTCAAGTGTATTGCTGGTATCCGTAGTCGTACCGACATCTAGTTTACCTAACTCTGTCTTTTTCGGCACACCTTGAATAACACATTTCACAGGTCTGACTATATATTTGCCTGCACTGGAATCCCAAAGCTGCTGCGCTCCACGACAATCAAGCGTTACTCCGTCTGGTGATACCAACTCTATATTTGTTTTCTCTAATGTACGCCAATTTAAAACCGTTTCCATACTGGAAAAATGTCCCATTACAGGTCCATCAATCTCACCGGCTATTCCTGCTCCTTTTGTAGTTTCAGTCATAGCTTCCAGCGATGGCAGTTCTATATCCGCTACACCTATCAAATCATCACCATTTTTATAAACTCTGAAATTTATCAGCTTTTCAGGTACTTTCATCATTTCACCTCAAATCAAGAAAATAAACTCGAAAAATATGCCGGGTCGTATTCAATGACATTTTCAATCTCACGTGCCGGTGTCGGCGGTGTAAAATACGTATGGAATTTAATTATGCCGTCCAGTAGATTTGTGGTCGGATTTTCGCTTTCCTGAAACTCAATTCTACCGCCAAGAAGCACTCCTTCTGCTACAAAGCCGTTAATACGGATATTTTCACTATCAACCACTGTTTCAATCAGACGCTTGTTAATCGGCTTATCCACTTTCGCCCAATAAGTCTGAATAAACGTCTGTGCGTGCCAGTTAAACATGCGGCGAATACAGATAAAAGAGTCTTTCGGATCGGTGTTACTTGGATAACAGCAGGTACGATTTCCCCAGAATTTCCAGCCGCCGATAAAATTCAATGCTGTTGCTACTCCCTGTCCTTCCATATAGTTGGCTTCATCCGGGCCGAGCACAACTTCTGTTCCGTCTGCCAGACAAATACCGTCAATCTGCATTGATTTATTGGACGGACTTTCATATGGTATATCATCATTATCGGAGTCCGTAGTCGCCAGTACGCCCAAAAGATGCGTTGACATATAGTAAATGACATCACCGAGCCTTACTTTCGGCCAACAAAGAACCTGATTTTCACCGGTAAAATTATTATCGTTTTTCCACGCATTAACGTCCGTATATTTTGTTACTGTATCAGTCGGCGCATCGCAAAGTACAATTGCTTTGAAATGGCTATTAATATTTTCCGCTTTCGATTTCATAACGGCGGCAATCTCTGAATTATGCGACCAACCCGGCGCAAGCACAATGCCCGGAACGAGTCCATATAACGGAAAGACCTGATTTAGCGTTTCTAATCCTTTACTTGTGCCAGTGGAAACATCAATACCGCCGATAATATCGTCATTTTCGACAGCCGACGGGTCCAATTTATCATAATCAATAAAAATACTGGTTACTTCATCAAGTTCTCCGCCGTCCAATGCCGTGATATTCAAAATTTCATCATCATCGTAAGCTGCCTCGTAGTCAACGCCGATTTTTAAAGCTTCTCCGGCACTGGCTTTTTTCACCTTTAAAGTTTCCAGTAAAACTGGCTCATTTAATACCGCCACCTTATTTGTCAGTTGCAATTCGGTATCATTTACGCTTTCTTTATGTTTTGCCGGGTCAAGCACATTGACAAATACAACTGGAGCCCTGTTATATAAAGAAAACTGACTGTACATAACTTCGCAAAGAGTGTAATCCGCCCAATTTTTACTGTAGCCTAACTGATTTACTACTTCAGCATAACTGTAGCATAAAATGGGTTTATTGGAGGCGGCTCTGTCCTGTGCCAAATGAACGGGAGCCGTTCCAAAAACCACTGGAAGCCCTGCCGTTGTATTTACAGCAGGAATAATGGAAGTCGGAACTTCCAACGTATACACACCATGTTTATAAGCCATTTATCTATTCCTCCTTTAAAATCTGACTGTAATATTTATTCAGTGGCGTTCCTTTTTGTTTAACCTGCTTTTCCGCCGCGATAAATTTATCCGTCGGTACAAATAACTGTTTAATCTGCGGATATTTTTCAAACACATCATTGATATGTGTCGGCAAACCGCCGATAAATACCTTGTATTTCAATAATTTAGACGTTTTTATTGTCGGTCCAATATAAATAAAGCGCTGAGTTTTCTGCTCAACGCTTTTTGCCTTTTTTCTTACCAATACAATTCCTCCTCGCTCGGTTGTCCGATAGTATATTCTGTTGTTATCTTTCCTTGCCACTGCGGGAATGGCTGGTCTTCTGCTATTTCACCTTTAACCGGCAGGATAATCCGATGTTTTTCGGCAACAGTACGCTGCTTTAAAATGGCCTGCCGTACATGTTCCATAAGATTATATAAGCTCAAAAATCCTATTTCGGTATCTTTATCATAAATACTGAAACCGATTTCCACTTTAGCCGTACTTAAATTTGGTTCTTCCTTATCTTCAAATTCTGTTACCAGTACATAAATAAAAGAAGATATTTCGGCCGCGTTAGTTCTTATCGGCGGATAACCAGCATATACTTCAATCGGCAAACAGCCTTTTTTCTGCTGTGTGGAATAGTCTTTTACAACATTTTGCAGAAAATCCGCCAGATTATTCATTAATTCAACTGTCGTCATTTTAAACTCCTAATTTGTTAATACGGTATTCAATTTCATGCAGAAATCTTTTATTCAAAGTTTCCTCTGCTTTAGCCGTTATTACATTCAAAACTCTTTTCGAACCCAACATCTGCGCTACGCTTGGACCGTGCGGAATACGCAGCGGATAGCTCTTTTTCGATGTTCTCTGCATAAACCCTATATATCCGGACGATTTTGATTTACCGTGAAACATCCCGTTTACCGTCTTTGCACCACTTGATTTTAAGACTTGTACTTTCGGCGGCCGTGTGTAACCTCTTTTAGTTCGTTTGTAGATACTGACGCGAAATGCACTAAGCAACGGAGCCGATCCTTTTGCTTTAATTTCTCCCATCAAAAAACCATTGCCTTGGGCACGAGTATAAGAAAGCGCCGCTTTTATGTCTTTAGCCTTGATTATATAATTTTTACGTATATTTACCGAGGCTTCCTTACGCGCCGTCAATATCGTTCTGTTTATGGAAACAGCGGCCGCTTTTTGTACTTCTTTCGGTGCTTTGGTCATCAAACGGATTACTTTGTCCATATTTTGACTGGAGACGTTTATACTAATCATCGGCTGTTTTCCACCATCTGTATAGTTAAAATTCCCATATCATCACTGCAGCTTTCCACAAGATACATATCACTGTCCAAAGTGAATGTCTGTCCGTATACAGGCACTTCCGGTAAATCCGCTTTTAGGCAGTTAACCTGTACTCTGCTACCGTAAAGCCCGGCATAAGACAAGTCATTCACTCCGCCATTTGTAGAAAAATTATCCGCTACCGATATATCCTGCACAATAGCCTTGCATTTTACATCATTTAAATTATGATACATGGCAAATTCTCGAAGATTTAAAAATACCGTAGTATTATCCTGCTCAATCATCTCTTTAAAATCCATAAATTTTACCTCAAAAAAGTTCAAGTTGAACTATTTTTTAATTGTATCTTTCGGATTTATCGGCGGCAGAGCCTCGTCTTCTTCCGATTCAGTTTTCTTTTTACTCTTTATGTTGCTTTTAATTGCAGTCTTAGTTACTGCTTTCGGTACTTCAGCAAATTCATTCGGTGCTGCAATAATCAATCGCTCTCCTACATCATCGGGAAGCTCCGCCACTTCACCGGCTTTATATTCAATATCATCATGAATTAGGCTGAATTTTTTTATCAAAACCTGCATTATTTTCACCTTCTTTTATGATTTCACCTTAATTACTGCCCAGTCATCCAGAAATTCCGGACAGATAACACATCTACTAGAGATTGCAAGGCTGGAAATATTATCATCAACGTTTACCGTTGCTTTCGGAATGTATTCACCTTCATAAGTGTGCCACTGTCTGTCTTCCTCAATCTGGCTCACTGCTCCGAACAGACGTTTGCCGCGTCCAGGAATACCGATAATGATATGGTCATCCGGAATGTACTGCGTGATTTCACCCGTCTTATCGTCTTCATAAATACCGTCATAGGCGTAAATTTCCAGATTTAAAGCCTGAATATAGCCAACTCTAAGTAAATCCGGTCGCACAAGCTGCGGCTGAATGCTCATCAATGCCAGATTATCGCGATTAGGTACCATTAAATAATCATAAATTTGTTCATTATTCATCAAGTACGGCACTACATTAAGCGAGCAAACTGCCACTGTCGGAATTTGTCCGGCGTTGCGTCTGATTTTCTGCGATGCGCTGCTGATATCATCAAAAATTTTTGCCGTCGTTTTATCCCAAGTATTTTCTCCAGATAATGTCGTTTTATTGTCAAACTCAGCAAAACTTATTGTGTCAATCAGCTCTACTGTACCGTCATCAGCGTAACCTTTACATTCATACTGTCCGTTTATGAGCAGATTAGCTGCCATATATTCCTGTCGGCGAGTGCAGGCATCAATCAGCTCCGCCATATCTCGTGCTCTGATTTCCTGAGCACGCTGCTCCGGTGTTCTGGTGGAATAAACATCTTCACCAAAACCGCGGCGTTCAATGTCGGATAATTCAATAACTCGTTTTGGACGCATTATCGGTGCGGTATAGCTGCGGATTTTACTGCCGTTACGGCTTAAATTTACTCCCTTGCTTCCCGGCACAATAAACGGCGCCATTTTTCGGCTACCTTTTCTGTATTCAATATCGACTGTAGTCGTAATAAACGTATTCACATTCGGGAAAAATGTATCTATCAGCGTAGTAGTCGGTTTAAAACTTCTTTCAACTACACCTAAAAGTGTACGTGTATCGTTCAAATTAATAGCCATTTATAATTCCTCCTATTTTAAGCTGGTCAGATAAATACCTACATCGCGCAATTCTTCTTCATGTGCTTCAACCGTATCGTCTTCTTTTTTTAAAATGAGTTTTTCACGATTGAACATACCGCTTACATAAACTGTTGCTACTGTATCCGAACCTGTAAGTTTTACATCTTCCGCCAGAACTGCCGAAGCCACTTTTGCAGGATTAGGTTCTGTGCCGCCGTCACCTGTGCCAGTCGTGTCGCATATTTCATATTTGCCGCCAACCAAAGACAGCAGTGTACCACGGGTATATTCCGCCGTAACGCCTTTAAGTGTTACATTTTTCGTGATTACCGGAACACTTGTTCCGCCGATAAGTTCGCTGTAACTTACGCCCGTCATTTCGCTAACCATTTCAGCCATTTTTCTTACCTCCGAAAATCTTGTTCATTACATTTGCCATATTGTCCAAAGATTTATTATCCTTAGCTTTTTCCAGTACATCATCTTCAATATCTGGTGCCGGACTAATAAGATTTACTCCCGATGAAAGATTATCTTCTATCATTTGTTCAATCTTGGCATCAGCCGGAACTTTCAAAATCATCGGTGCTATATTTTTTACAGCATTAATATACGGCGACACTTCTTCAACCGTTTTACCTTCTTTTTTGGCCATATTTATAATAGCCGTTACGGCCGGATTATTTTTTTCGTCCAGAGCTTCCAAATCATTCACGCGGTTTCGCTCCATGAGTACGGCATTTTGTACTACATTATCTGAAATATTCTTTGTTTGTGCCGGTTCGATACCACCGACGGATACGTCATCCAAAAGTCCCAATTTATTTAAAATCGCTTCCAATTTCGTCATTTTAAAATCCTTTCCTGTAATTTTTTTATTGTTTTCAATGTGATTTTTAATCGACACGGCATTTTTAAAGCTACGCATATCATATGAAATACTGTTCATGACAAGCATTTTATCGTTGATAACGGCTTTTATCTCACCTTGAATTTCATCAATAAAGCCTTTTTCCAAACACTCATCAGCATTCAGCCATGTTTCACTGTCCATCAATTCCGCCAGCTCTTCATCAGAAAGATTACAGCGTTTTTTATACGATGCGATAATGCTTGCTTTTATCGTTTTTAGAGCCTGTGCCATTTGCATAAGTTCATCTGCCATATAATAATCCGACATGCCGATAGCGGGATTGTGTATCATAAACAGTGCATTTGTCGGCATGATTATTTTATCTCCTGCCATTGCAACGATTGTCGCCGCACTTGCCGCCAATCCGTCAATAATAACCGTTACTTTTCCCTTGTAGGAACAAAGCAGGTTATGAATAGCATTGGCCGCAAATACATCGCCGCCCGCACAGTTTATACGAACCGTTACGTCTTTACCGCCCAAACTTTCCAAATCTGCCGCAAATTCCTGCGGACTTACTTCATCGCCGAACCAGCTTTTCTGTCCGGCAATAGGACTGTACAACAAGATTTCAGCGTTGGAATTCACTTCATTTTTCACCTGCCAGAATTTATCATTCACTTGCTTCACCTCCATTATCAGATTGAGTATTGTCCGCTTTCGGAACGGATAACCCTTTGGATTTCCATGTATTATGTTCTCCGGCTATCTGGTCGATATTGCTGTCGTAATCTGTACCTGTCAGCTCTACAGCTTCTCGTTCACCGGTAGAAAAACCGTATTTTACACGCAGTGCCGCACCGTTTACTTCTTTTACAGGATCTAACATTCCCATTACCGGGCCGAACCAGTCTGCTCCTTCCCATGCTTTAGTTATCAATGGGTCTGTTCCGTAACCGGGAGCGTCTACCCTGCCGAGCGCAATAGCTTCCGCCAGCCATGCCTCATATATCGGCTGGCAGAAATCGCGGGCAAACCATGTCCTCCGTGTCTTAAAAATAACGGAAGCCTGTAACAGTGCGCCGCGTGCCGCCGAGTATGAAGATTGAAACCGCGATAATAAAACTTCAGACGGAATTCCTAGCGATGCACCGACCTGACTTATTAAAGTATTGGTAAAAGGTTCGAACGTGGATAGAGTTCTACTGCCGTCAACGGCTTTTACATCTATTCCTTCCGGCAAAAGATTAAGCGTTCCCGGGCCTACTTCGATACCGTCTAAGTCTTCCGGAGCAACTTTTTCTCTCTGTGAATACGTTTCACCCAGCACGTCATCAATATTGTTAGTTGAACCGGTTGAAGTAAAAAACAGTGAAAAAAACGATTTTATAATGGCTGCCGTTAATTCCGCATTGGTATAACGGCTGATTTGTTTCAGCACTTCAATCGCCGGTGCCAGATACGGCACGCCTCTATATTGTTCCGGCCGTTCTTCATGCGATATCTGCAAGATATTCGGCTTGCCTGTTCTCTTGCCGAATGCTTCAACTCGTACCCATTTCAATTCGCCGACGGGATTTGTTAAATCAAACGGCACTCTGTTTGCCACCCAGTAAGCGACAACGGCTCCATCATTATCAATCTCCACGCCGCTGATAATACGGTTGTTGTTTTTCGGATTACGCATTTCAACTGCATAATAACTTAGCGGTCCGTAAGCATTTACTATATCCGGATTGCAAACTCTACTGGCTTCAAAAAGCTGTATCTTTAAATGATACGGATTATTCGGCATGGATTTTCGGTATTTCACCGCCGCCCAGGCATCGCCGTCTACAAGATAACTAAGATAAGCAATATCCTGCATATCATAAAAATTGTTTTTGCGGTACAGGTCGCAATCCTTGCTTTCCGCCCAGAGATTAAATTCCTTGAGCGTTTTTCTCTGCCACATTTTGGCCTGTTCCGCTGTCATATTTAAAAGCTGATAATCTATTTTCGGTGATATTCTAAGCCCCGCCCCGATTACATTGCTTCTGGATGTATTTATAGCACTTGCTCCCAGCGGCGAGTTGCAGTACATATCCGCACTGCGGCTTCTAAGCGTTACAAGATTTGTATCTATATCCGCTTTCGTACTGGATTTTATCGGATTATAACCACGCAGAGCACTACGTGTCCTGCTGGCACCACCTTCGGAATAGCCGCTGTTTTTTACAGTACGTCGTATTGTCGCCGATGTCGGCTGTCTTACTTTATTTATTCCCTGTTTGCGTTTTTTCTTCATATTTACCTCGTTAATCGCGCATAATTACCCTTTTAGCCCGTTTATTTACGGTAGCTGCATTATCTTCCGTTGTTGCCCCTGCCGCTATCAATGAAGATATTTCATCGCGTATCTCCGATAAATCGGCTCGTGTAAGCGTTCTGTTACCTATTCTGTACGACTGACCGGCAATCAAAACAGCTTTTTCGGCTTCTAAATACTGCTTTAATCGTTCATTCAACACAGGATTTGCCATTAATAATCACCTCGAATACCTCTTTTTATACAGCCGAAACTCTTTCGCTTCGGTTTATTTACAGCTGTTTTTGTATTTACTGCGTTGTTTTTGCTATCATTTTTACTGTTAATCAGCTGTTTGAGTGCATTAAAATCAGGATTTATGCTTTTCAAGCAGGCAAGATTGTATACCCTTAAATCAAGTGGTTCATTTCGTTTGTCTTTAGCGATATTTTCCCACCGCCAGACAATCTGACCGTTTTTCTTACGCGGCTCTCTTTTTTCCGAGATTAAACCCTTAAAATAGATATCGTCATAACCTCTGTTCCATAAAATTTCATCTACTGTATTGCCGCCTGTATCATCTAAAGGAAAATGGAAATATTTCGGTCCCGGCACTTCTATGGATAATCTGTCCATTACGTACTGTTTTCCACTGTCCGTGCCGATTAAAACGAGCGGAACGGTATAGCCGCGCACAGCTTTTACCTTCGTGTATTTATGGATAATCGGCAGTCCCATTGTATTCATACCTTTTATGGCATACCGTTGCTTCGGCAGGTGATGCAGGCTATAAGCATACACTTCTTTCGTATAATGACCGCCTGTATCAATAAAAGTCCTTGCCACAACTAATCCTGTGCCGTTTTTAAACAGATATTTCCTGTCAAGCTGTTCATCAAGCTGCCGCCATACATCTGCCGTATCCGGTACACCGAGAATAATACCTTTTTTTATACCCCAGCATTCTTCATATTCTCCCCAACCGCAGATTTCATATTCCAGACGATTATCCTGCACATCGACTGCCGCTGTTAAAATCAGCACTCCTTCCGGCAGTTCAGCATCGTATTTTTCCCGCCGCTTCAAGAAAATGTCTTCGTTTTCAAAGTTGCCTCGTCGTTCATATGCTTCGCCGAAACGGGTATTGACGACGACTTTTTCGCGTTCCGGGTCGCCCTTTGCTTCGAGCCATTCCTGCATGATAGCGTTCCATGATATCCACGGTGAAGCGAAAGCATTAACAAAAAAGCTTCGTACACCTTTTTCAAGTGCCGAAGCATTCTGCATAACGTATTTCTGTTTTGTCTGTTTCATCGCTTCTTCCGTAAAGGAAAAACCGCAATCCGGGCAACACCATGCAACGGATTTTACGATTACGTGTTTTTTACCTTTAGTATCAACGGTCGTTTCATGCTGCGTGTGTATATTACGATGCGTTATAAGATGATATTCGCCGCAGTTCGGGCACTGGTGTTGCCATTCTTCCTGTGTACCCGTCAGATATTCATCTTCAATACGGCTTTCGCCTTGATTGGTAGGCGTAGAAAAAAGTCCCTCTTTTCTGTTCCAGAATGTAGTCATACGCTTTGCGGCAAGGTCCACCGGGTCGCCTTCCGTTCCAGCACTATCGGGAAATCGGTCAACTTCGTCCGCCAACAAAATTCTAATCGGTCGGCTGGCAAGTCCTGCCGGACTGTTTGCCCCGCCCATGATAAGACGGCCGCCCGGAAAAATCTTTGACAGAATTGTATTGCTACTTTCTCTGGTCTTAACATCGCTGAACAAATTTTTTAGTACCTTTGTATCACGTATCATCGGCGCAATTCGCGATTTGGAATAATCCTGCGCCATGTCGATTGTCGGCTGTATCATCAGTATCGGCGCCGGGTCGATATGAGCAAACCGGCCGATTACATTGTTCATGATATCGCTCTTGCCGATTTGGCTGGCAGACTTGACTACAATTTTCCATACATTGTAATCCGTAAAACTGTTCATTATCTCCCGCTGATACGGTGCTCGATCTGTTTTCCATTTTCCCGCTTCTGCTGAAGCTTCTTTTGATAATACTCTGTATTTATCCGCCCATTCCGATACGGACATTTTCGGTATAGACTTTAAGGCACTTCTAGCGATTTTCTGAAATAATTTAATCGTCTTCTGCTTCATTGCCGTTATCATCGGTGAATAAATCCGGTGAATAATCGCTTAGCTCCGTCAATCTTGACGTAATTTCTTCCGTAAGTTTTTTATCAATGAAAGACTTACTCTTATCCGCCAAAAGCGGAGCCATTTTCGACGGCAGTCCCAGAAGTTGTGAGCGCAAATTTGTCAGCATGTTTGTCATAACAAGTTCAACATCACTCGCCAGATGCACTTCTTTTTTTCTTTTGGCCAGTTCCAATTCCGCCAACTTACGTTTAGCAGCTTCATGCTTGGCTTTTTCTTTCCAGTAATCGCTGTCATCCTTATCAGCATATTTATGCTCATAATACTGAGCTATGGCCATCGGTAAAATGTAATTGCCTTCCAATTCTTTAGTGATAACATTCTCATTTACCAGCTGATTTATACGTCGTTCGGAAATACCCAAAAGTCCAGCCAATTCGCGGGCTGAGCCGCGTTTTTCTTTAACAGCCAAAATTCATTCACCTGCCTTTCATATTTCCCATGTGGAAGGAAATGGATAAAAATTTTTCAAAATCTGGAAAATCTCTGGGGTTCGCTAGCACCTCAGAATTTTTTGACCGTCAGAAGAACCTACTGAAAAGAATTTTTCGTATTAAAAAAGCCACCATCCAACTGACAGTGGCATGACTAGCTATTTTATTTGAAAACTCTCCCTTGATTGTTTTTATACTTGCCGTTTTCTTTATGACAAGAACAGCGATAATTCACAAGGTCTTTCATCGTAAACGGTTTATCCCGCGTGTAGCTCACGCACCGGCCGTACTTCAATACGACTTTGCGATGTTCACATATTCCTTCAGCGTTATAGAAACATTTTCGTTTGTCACATTTTATAAATGTCAACTCCTCACCTTCTTTATATAAAACAAAAAGACAGCCGATAATCGGCTGCCTTCTTGCAGTTTCTCAAAATATAGGACTTATGTCCCACTTTTACCTATAAAAATTTTATCATAAAATTTTCGCAGTGTAAATTGCACGTTTTTCGCATAGCACTTTTTTATTTATTTATAGCATACTTTTTTGATAATAAATTAGGAATATTTTTATATTTATTTAGATCATACTTATCAATAGCTAAACTTAAAAAATTATTTTGATGAAAATCTATTATATTTATTTCATTAATAGCTGTTTGTCTAGCAACATCAGTAATACTCTTATTTTTTAATAATTCTCCGTTTATTTTTTTTGATAAAAAGTATTCCTCTGAATATAAAATCATCATGTAAGATATAATAGATAATTGTTCATTTAATTTATATTTGTTAAAGTCCTTAAAAAACTTTTCATAACGAGTATCTTTTTTACTATGAAACATCATTATTACGCTATTATTTTCTAATGGAAATATACATATATGCAATCCTTGTAAAATATAATTAGGATTTTTATCATATATATCATTTATACCTTTTCTATCAAAACCTGTTATTAATACTAATACATCTTGAAAAGCAACTGGAACTACATAATTTAATTTTTTATAGTATGCTAACTTATAACATTTACTATTAATATCTTCATTTTCTAATACATTTCTTGCCTCTTTTATATAAAAGATATTTTCTTTTATATCTAATTCTATTAAATCTGTATTTCTTTCTAATGTATTTATCTCTTTAGGTATTGTCTTTTCATAATATCTTATATACAGTTTTTTTAAATAAGTTTTTAATACTATTTGAGCTAATATCTTATCAGTTATTAAACTTCTATCTATATATGTTATTGGATTTTCATAATTACTAAATAATTTACTATCACAATCTCTACAAATAAGCTTAAAAACGCCTGCATTTTTTATACCACTAATATTATTCATCAATATAGGCATTTTCATAAATACATTACTAGTATATATTTCTCCTTTTTCACTAGATAAACGTCTTAGCATAAATTGTGGTATAGTATGTGAATTACATAATTGACTAGTTTCTTTTTCACAATATAAACACTTGTCTGGCTTAATCTCTTTTTTTACATTTGCATCTAATTTACTTTTAAATTTACTAAATTCAATTTTTTCATCATCAGAAGGTTCTTCTATTCCTTCAGCTAATTTTAATAAAGTCATAAAAATATTCTCCTTAAATTATCTTTTTATCAGAAACAATCTTGGTTTCTTTAAAGTAAAAATTGCAGGATAAAGATATTTCATGTCGACCCTTCTCTATTAAACTTGTTTAAAGTGATACGTATTATTTTCGTCTGTTCCTAAATATTTTCTTAAAGCCATCTGCAAAAGATGTGAATAATTTACGTTTTCTTTTTCTGCTAAGAGATTGAGCCAACGCGGAATTGTAACTGTTTTCTTTATGGACTTATTCATCATCTTTTCACGAAACGGTGGCATCCATGCTTCAATCATTACTAAGACTTGATTTTTTTCTAAATTTATATCTAAAGGCGAACTTGCTGGCGGTATTTCTTCGTTATCTTCTTCCATACCGAAAAGATGTAATTGCAGTGCTTCTTTGGCATTTTTAAAGGCTTCCTGCATGTCATTAGCACACGGCAGGCAACCTGGTAAATCTGGAAAGAAAATGGAAATACCCTCATCAGCAATATCGAAAATTGCCGGATAAACAAGTTTCATGATATTTCCTACCTTTAAGCAATTTTTATCGTTTTCCCCATAGCACTTAGCAATTTAAAAACATTGTTCATGCTCGGATTTATAGTACCGCGTTCAATTTTAGCAATAGTAGACTGCTTAATGCCTGTTAATGCTTCCAAATCTTTTTGCGTTAAGTTTTTTTCTCTTCTAAGATTAATTAAGTCAATTAAAAAATCAGACTTTAATTCTATATAATTTTTTTCTTCTTCAGTTAATCTACTATCCAAATAATCATCAAAGCTGATACCAACATGTTTAGAATTAACTTTTATGTTGTCCATAATTTATACCAACCTTTCATCTATAACCGTCTATTTTCTATTTAATGATATGGTATATACATCTGTTATATATAATGTAGATGTATATACCATATTCGCATATTCCTTAACCTTGTATGAGTTGTTTATATCGTTGCAAAGCAGTCTTTAACTCTTTAGCTGGAGTTTTATTACTCTTTTTTGAAAAAGCATGTAAGAGATAAATTGTATTGCCTTCTATGCAACAGTATAAAACTCGTTCGCTTTTAGGACGCAATTCCCATACATTTCCCTGCATTTTTCGTACATAAGGAAATCCGAGCATACTTCCCTGTTTTGCCAACATTTTTATGTAGGTCAAAACGGTAATATAACTGTCTTTGTTAGTTATTGCCAAAGTATCCAGATATTCTTGTACCGGAACTCGTCCACTTGTTGTTTGAAAGAAGCGGATATCGAATTTAGACGACATAACATTCTCCTTTCTTGTATATGCTTGTCAGGAATATTCTTTACAGTCATATTATATAAATTTTAGTGTCCCAAGTCAATAGAAAATTAGTTGAAATTAAAAATAATCATATTGTTGTATCTACTATTCAAATAGCAGATAAATTTGAAAAAGAGCACAAGAATGTAATGCGTTTACTCAGCTCAAAATTGAGCTCAGCTAATGGTGATAGGCTTTCACGGCACTTTTTTAAATCCAATTACAAAGATGACAGCGAAAAATTTGGCGGCTCAAAATTCCGCCGCCAAATAATTATAAAAATCTCTTGACTTTTGGGCGCGCATATAATACGATTTATGTATGGGCAAAAGTTGAGAGGTGATTATATGCAGCCCAAAATGGGACGACCTTTGAAAACTGAAATACCACGAAATAAAAAATTAAATTTAAGATTGTCTGAAACTGAACTACAAAAAATTGCTAAGTGTGCCAAACTATTAAATAAAAATAGAACAGATACGTTAATGTATGGTATTTCGTTAATAGAAAAAGAGTTAAACAAATAAAAAAGCAATCTGCCTCGCCGACCAAAGCTAACAGATTGCTTAAACATCAAGCCCAAGGGGATTGATAAATCTATTATATCATTCTTTTGGGCATTAGCAAAGGAGAATTGAATAATGGACAATTTAGTTGAAATTAAAAATGACCGAGTTGTTGTATCCAGTCGTCAGGTTGCGGAAAATTTTGGTAAACAACACAAACATATATTAGCGGCTATTAGAGAAATTTTAGTAGCCGAAAATTCGGCCACTAAATTTTATTATGAAACCTCATTTGAATATCGAGGTCAGAGCTTTCCAGAATACCTTATGAATAGAGATGGTTTCAGTTTACTTGTTATGGGTTTCACTGGCAAAGAGGCATTACAGTGGAAAATAAAATATATTGATGCCTTCAATGCGATGGAAGCGAAGCTCAATCAGCAGAAGCAATCAACTCTGGCATACGATAAATATATCAGCCTGCTGGATGATAAGTTCATAATAGGCGATATTAAGTCAGAACCGCGGATAGATATAACCAATCCCAAATTTAAGGAAATATTAGCTGAAGCGAATCGTCTTTTAACAACACTAACCGTGTTGATAAAAGACTGGGATAGCAAATACATGCGCTGTAACGATTTCCGGGGATATTATTCAGCTGTTGTTGCACTTGCAAGCAAATTCGTTCAAATAATCATCAGCATATCTGCTATAAAATTTGATACCATTCCGGATGAAAAATTTCAGCCTAATGAACTATGAAAAAAAGCCGCCAGTTTTTGCTGGCGGTTCTTTTTATGCAAAGACCGGCATAGTCAGTCGAGGACATCGCCGCCATATAATTTTATGGCCAAGATATTTAGCAGCCTGTTTTTGTTGCGGTATATGGTGGCTCTGTCGCAATGCAGCGTCTGGGCAATGTCGTCTGCTTCCAGTTTGTCAAAGTATATATTTTTGATAATCGGCGCATAGTAATCGTCTTTAATTTCCGCCAAAGCTCTATCCACTTCTTTAATTATTCGCATATCACGCTCAATTTTAACCTCGATTTTGAGAGCTTCCGCGCGTCTTATTTCATCTATGGTCAAATCAGAACAATAATACCCTTGGGCAATATGCACTGCCGGCGATGAGCCGAATTCTTCTTTGTAGATATCCTCTAAATCTTTTTCGTATTCTTTGATATTATTCTGCAAAATCGGATATGCTTTCAGCTTTTTTATTGTCTTATCTCGATAACTTTCTTTTTCACTGCCCTTCTCGCTTAGTTCATTTATCATGGTGAAAAATACCGCCAGAAATGACTGTCTTACTGCTTCATGTACTATATTAGTTAGTTTTATCCAATCAAACATTTGTAATCTCCTGATATTAATTTAGATATTTTATGTTTAATTTACTGCTTCAATTTCTTTTATTATCAATTTTTTTCAGAGAAACAGCTTTCATCGCTGTTTTTTTCATTTTTCTTCTAGCTCTGGTGCCGAATATCCACATCGTTATCTTGAAAAACAATATGACTGTAATTATTAACCCCGTTACAATTCCTACTGTTACGCATAAAGCATTTATTAATAAATCCATGCTAATCTATCTCCTTTTCATAATAGCCACGTTTGGCATTTTTTTCGATTGTTTCATCAATGATACTGTCTGCTGAAAAGCAAAACTGGCTGCCGAATTGTTCCGCCAAAATGTAAATATTCTGTTGCGCCGCCTGGCTTAAATCCGCTAATTCCTTACCGTATGAGATTATGTCATCCATGGTCAGCTGTTTTTCGCGTATTTTGCGGTCTATATTGGCAAATTCTTTCTGCTGTTCCATAAATTCTTCGATTACTTTTTTATTCTGCTCATATATCCCGGCATTGATATACTTATAGCATACCGGCATTTTTCGATGTCTGAATTTCTTTCGACTCATTTACTTTCTCAGCTCCTGCCATTCATTAAAAATCGCAATTCCCCGCAGATACGACGATGCCGCCAAATCTGTATAAAATTTTTTATTTTGGCTGCTGCGCCAACAGCGGCTTATGGATTGTTTGGCAGGTTTTATCATAATTGTTTTCATCTTATCATGACCAATATCGATATAATAAATATTCCCGTCATTATCTTTGTATCTCATTATCTTCAGAGCCTCCGTATTTTCTATCATTTTTTAAATCCTGCCGCATTATAATATCATCACTCTTTTTACTTATTTGCGCCAAGCACATAATAAACACGCCGATGAAACAGCCTAGCCATGTACCGCACAGAAAAATAAACCATTCCATATTATCGCCCTGTATGTTCACTCCTTAATGAGAATATTCATATTCTGTCCCCTAATCTGCAAAAAATATCAATACAGCCGCCAAAGCGACGAATACGCTGCATAATCCAAGAAATATATTTCTGTCCGTGTGCTTCGGTTCAAACTCCGCCTCCGTTTTCAGCGGTATTCTGACTAAATCCTTATCCATGTTTATCACTCTCCTAGTTTACTGAATAACTTAATGTCGGCTGTACATCTTTCGGTTTATCCACCGCTTGATTTAAATTAAGCTGCTGCCGTTCACCCTGTATATATTTTTTTGTTTCTTCTATAAGCTTCGATATCAACTCTTTTTCTTTATCGGTGAATGTTACAAAAGGATTACTAGAGCTGTAATATTTCACCGGAACATCCAGCTTTAAATAATTATGGTCGTTATCCATCTTGTAATAGCCCAGAAGCTGGATTTTCTTTAAACCGATATCATCGTATATGAACTTTGCACCACTGGCGATAATAAAGCGGCGCATGGAAACGGAAAAGCGCAAAATCCGGTATATGGCGTCATTGAGTTTTTTCAAGACTTCATAAAATTCGTCCCGTGCCGGTTCATCGGTGTTTATTGTAACTTTGGTATTTCCATTTTCAAATTTTATGCTTATCTTTTCATTTTTTACATCGTAATTTACATAAAATATCCGCATTATATATCCTTCCTGTATTCATCTTTACCTGTCAGATTGTATAAATCGTCCTGTATTATCTCCAGAAGCTTGCCTGTATAGGAAATACCTTCCGTGGCTATCTTGGCATTTGTTATATTGTTGAAATACAGCAGCCTGTTTTGAATATAATCCCTGTAATCCAACAGCATTTTCTCAATATCCGTGTCATAATCGACAGCAGGTTGCTCTTCTTGTTTTGGCGAATTTTCCTTTTTATCTGGCAATGTCAAAGGCTCGATATATTCGATTAACTCATCATCTTCAGCTTTTACTTCTTCTTTATCCGGCACGGTTTCCGGCGATAGCTCCGGTGTATTTATTTCCTCTTGCTTTACTTGTTCCGGTGATTGTTCTTCCTGCCGTGATTTTTCCGCTTCAGCTGCTGATAACTTTTGACGCGCTTCTTCAGCTTTGATGTATTTTACATCCGCTAATTTTATTCTGTCCTCACGCATATATACAGACATCAGTGCCTTTTGCCCTGCTTCTGATAAAGATGAAGCTTCATACGCCGCGATAAAGCTGATTTTATTTTCCCTGAACAAATTCATTAAAAAATCTTGCAGGTTGTTTTTTATCGCTTTCATTTTAGCGATTGTCGCTTCACTAAGGCTGGTAATTTCCGCCAAAGCTTTTCTTTTTGTGATATCAAGTTTGCCATTGTCTTTCTGGAACTTTTCCAGTATATCGTCAAGCTCCAGCATTTCCTGCATGGTCTGATAGTTATTTTTATTGCGAATTGTGCTATTCATCGTAAGGAACTTAAAGCGGTCCTCAATATCTTTGCTATTCCGCAGCACTGTTGCCGGAATAAGCTGTTTATCCGTATATCCTTCAGCGGCAAGCGATTTGCACGCCTGCCACCGTCTATGACCTGACAGCATGGTATAACCGCCAGCGGGATTTTCCTTCACCACGATATTTTGCAGTACACCGACCGCCTTAATGGATGCCTTCAGTTCATCGAGCTTCTGCAAAGACGCTTCATCATCTTCACTGCCGTAAACTTCATTCTGGCGTGGATACGGCTTTATATCGTTAATATTGATATACTCTGTCTTTATCCGTTCATCGGCGACAGTCGTTTTAGCTGCCGCCGTTTTAGCTCTGTTTTCATTCAGTGATTCCATAATATTAAATCCCATAATCATCACCTCGCATTAAACGTATAAAAGTCCTTTTTTACGCAGTTCCTCTTTATATTTTCCTAAACTTTTGCCGTGACTTCTGGCTTCTTGTGCCATTTTATTTAGCTTTTCCATGCGTTTTCCTACTTCCACCGCTCTTTTTCTCGCTTTTTCGCTGGCATAGAAAAATTCGCGCTTATGACCGGCATGCTCTTGCCCTTTTTTACCTTTTTGAGCATAATAAATACCTCTACATTTCATACTGCAAGTTTTCTGCGGATTGGATATCGGCTCAAATTCTTTACCGCAAATTACGCATTTTCTTTTCCTCATTTTAGATGCCTGCATTGTTATCATCTCCTAAATGTTCAACTTGAACATTTTAAATATTCCTTCGTCAATTTCTTATAATCCATTGTCGCTCCGTAGCGGCTGGAAATATCCGCCAAAGGCTGAGCGGAAAAAGTGCTTTCCATTATGTGCCGGTTAAAGCGTATTTTGGTTTTGAACACATTCACTTTTTCATTTTCCTGTGCAATAACCTTTACGCACTGTTTATTTACGTCGTTATTTTGATAATGCGTGAACAGTATTCCCTTGATATACAGATTTTTATTGCCCGTTTTGGCATTATCTATCTGCTCCAGCAACGTATGCAGTCCCAATCTGCTGAAATTGTCGGCGCGCATCGGAATTATGACATTATGACAGGCAAGAAGACTGATTAATGCCTTGATGTTGAGCACCGGCGCATTGTCTATAAGGCAAATATCATATTCGCTGCCTACCTGTTTCAAGGCATTGCGCAGTATATAACCATCGCCACTTTGCTCTATTTCTTTGGTAGCTTTATACAGATTTAGATTGCTGGCGATTATATCCAGATTTTTATAGCACGTTTTGTGGATTACTTTATGGATATCTGTTATTTCACCTGTCAATATTTCCGCAATACCGACTCTATTTTCATGATACGTAGCAAAATACTGGCTCAAGTTTCCTTCTTCATCAAGGTCGATAACAAGTACCCGCTTTTTATGAAAAGATGTCAGTATATGCGCCAGATTGGCGACAGTTACGGTTTTTCCCGTCCCGCCCTTAAATGACTGCACTGAAGTTATCTGCATAATAAAACCTCTTTTCTTTATTTTTCTATTTTCCAAAGTATCCGCCAAAGGTTCAATCCGATACTTTTAAGATACTTTAAAAATCTTCAAACAAACTTTCCTCGAAGATTTCCGGCAAATCGTATTTTCGCTTGCGCCGCCGTTTTTTTGTGCAGGTTGCACCCACATGGATGAGCGTATACCGCTGTATACGGCAGCCTTCCCAGCAGTCGCCGTTATCTGCCCAGCCATAACCGTTGTATATGCTGTTTTTATCCAGCACGTATCCCTGCACCGATTTCGGGTTCTGCTTCCATGTCTTTGCCTTCACGATGCGTTTTTCAATCACGGGCATTTTCAGATTGAGCGAAGCACAAAAGCGTTTCTTATGAATTTTGTCCTTACGGTAGAAAGTTTCACAGCTATTCTTGATTAAATAGTCGGCAATCTTTTTGTAATCGACATAATTGTATTCATTCACGTATAAATGTTTAAAATGACAGCCGCCGCCCGAAATCTTATGCCACGTTTCGGCGATGCGCTGCGTGTCGAATTTATTTAGTATCATGTGAAAATGCACCATGCCGCGTTTGCTGCGACCTGCTGTATAGATGTATTTCGCTTCCATACCGGCTTTTTTATACATACGGCGCAAATATACAAGAAACAGGCTGATATCTTTTCTAGCCGTCTCCGGTTCGATTACCTTTCTTGCCGGATAAGTCAGCGTTGCCCACAAATCGCCGCGGGTAAAATTCTCCGCTATCTTCCAGCCGCAGACTCTTGCCGCTTTCTTATCCTGATATTTAATCTGCTTAAGTGGAGTTTTTCTCTGAGAGGGAGCATTATAAATCTTTTTGCCAATTCTGCCGGAATAATATTTGTATACTTCTATGCAGTTATTCATGAAAACTTTAGCTTCTACATATGACATATAAATCACCATCAAAGTTTTAATATTTTTTGACTGTTCATCTAAATAATACCTTTAACAAGGTATGCAAAGGCTTCGCCGAGCCTTTTTAAATCAATACTGCATAGACACAAATTTATTTATTTTTTTAGGCAGAAGCCTGAAAGCCTCTGCCTATCTCTTGCATTATTCCGTTAAAAACCATATAATTTAATTAGGAAATTTGTTATTCGCTATCTGCATTGTGTTCATCAGTGCGGATAGCTTTTTTTATTGCCTCTATGTCGTGCAAGTTTAAAAAAACATCATCTATACCTTCATACATTGCTCCCTCAAAGGAAGAAATCACCTCGATAAGACTGCCGTCAGAATTGCTCAGGATTACTTTCAACAGATTATCGAACCTACTCATCTGAACAATCCTGCACATACCGTATCTTTGAAACCGCTCCTGCACCAGCTGGCGCGTCTGTTCAAACTCCATTGGGATATCATCAATGGTATAATTTCGCATATGATTTTGCACGCTGTTTCCTTCTTTCCTGCCATTCACCTACGGACATAATCAGCTTCAAAAACTGCCCGTTTTTCAGATGATGCCGCATTTCCTTGACCTTCATCGGTCTGCAATAACCTATTTTCTGCATAATGTATCATTCCTTTCCGCTTTCTCAATCTCTTTCATCAGCGCATCACGTCTGCCGTCGACTTTCCAACGCTCAAAATCCTCACGCACTGCCGGTATTTCAAACATAGCCTTTACTACATCCAAAATGCCTTGACACTGATAATCACTGAACTCAATTTGTTGATTGTTAATCATTTTATCAATCCTTTCTACTGATTTTATTGACGCGCAGTGTGCGCCCCGCAACGGAATTGATGATTAATGAGCAATTTATTACATAAACGAGAGGAGACGCTAATCACATTTTATCGGAGTGCATATTTTATTGACTTTTTAGGAAGTAATCCGTTGCGAAGCCTACACTGCACGCCAAAATTCTTTACTACACCGTTATTATTGTGTTATAATATATTTGCATTGATAGTATTGCTGGCTGGCTTTGTGCTGGTCAGCTTTTTCTTTTTGTAGAAGTTAAGCGAAAACACCGTTTTTAATATCGGCTTCAGGTTCTCGACAATCCGACAGTACAGCGGCTGTTCCTTAGCATCTACTTTGCCGTCCTGTCCGATATTTATTAAATCCATAGTGTATTTGTCGGCGGTGTCCAAATCCGCCAGCAGACAGAGAATTGTTTCAGGAAGGTTTCTGCTTTCAATATCCGGAAGTAGTAGCCTTCCTGTTTTTGTATTTCTGAGCCATTCATACCCGATTGCCGGTGTATCATAAAGTTTTATCATCTGAAAAACCACATCATCCGGCACATTGGCGCCGCTCTCATAACTGCCCAGCGTTCGCACGCTGATATGAAGCAGACTGCTTGCCATTTCCTGCGTAAAACCGGCAGTTTCACGACAGATTTTAAGTTGTAATCCGAAATCTTTCATCATGTTCCATCACCTCCTTTCGAGGTAAAATAAACTTAATTATTAACCGAATGCTTTTGCCGCTCAGCCATGACTACGGCAATCAATGTTTTCACTACCTTTTTGTGTTATAATCACATCAAAAGGAGATGTGTATATTGTTAACTCAAAAAGAAATTGAAACATTCGTTACTCTTATTAATAGTGGTAAAAATACTTATAAAGATATCCATAATAATTTTCCCAATCTTTCAGACAGTGATTTAATGGATTTTATAGGCGATGATTTTGAAACTAAAAATATTTTTTATTTATCTAATAGAATTAACAAAAAAACACCTACACTAATATTTTTCACTAAAGTACCTAATAATTACTCAGAAAATTATATCTTTAAAGATGATGATAGTTTTGAACTATCCGTTTATGGAGAAAACATTCTTTATCAAATAGAAAAAGAATATCAAGCTGAACAGAATGCTAAAGAAGCCATTCGTTGGGCTAAATACGCAACAATATTAACTTTGATAGGGCTAATATATCAATTTATAACAAGCGCCAAATAAAACATATTAAATTTATTACAGTCAGTATTTGAGCTAATGCCACCATTCTTTTTGCTTCTTTCTCTACTCTCCAAACATCATCTTTTGATGTAGGAACAAATAACCATTTAAACCAATTATAAATTTTTTTCATATTTGCCTTCTCTCTCCTAGAACTTTAGACTCTAGGCGATTTTTTCATTACCATTCAAGATAAAATTTTTTACTTTGACCCATACCGCAACATCCAGCACAGTTAAGAACATTAACCGTAACATTTAATGTACGGAAACTAGTAATTCGGAAATATTGACACTGGAAATTTAAAAAAAAACAAATCTGGATGCTGCGGTATATTCCAAACCATTAATCACACGATTTGTGTGTTAATTCGTCAAAAAAAATATTCATATCAAAATCTGGATATGTTTCTTTAAATTTTTTTAGAAAAGAACGGCTTGGTAATCTTGCCCCAAATTCGATTTTTTCATATAACGATTGCGATACGCCTATATTTTGTGCCATAGTTTTTGTAGTATATCCGTTATCTTTTCTAAACTTTGCTAAGCATTTCATATATTAATATCACTTCCTTGTCAACACGTTTTGTGTATCATCTATTTAAAATATACTACACTTTTTGTGTTAAGTCAATACTAACAGATAAATAAGCACACATTTTGCATTATAAAGTTACACTACACTTTTTGTGTTGTATAATTGAATAAGGGGAAATATTATGAAACGATTAAAAGAACTTAGAGAAAATAAACATCTTACACAAGCTCAATTAAGTAAATTTTTAAATATATCAGCTAGTACAATCGGTATGTATGAACAAGGACGTCGTTTTCCAGATGAAATATTATTAAAAAATATAGCACAATTTTTTAACGTATCACTTGATTATTTATTAGGATTAAGTGATATTTCGTGTACTGTAGAAAACTTCATTGTCCAACAAGAAAAATCTAATAAAACAGTAAATACTGAATGTACTCCAGATGAACAAGAGCTGCTGAAGCTTTATCGCGAGTTGCCGTATGAAGGAAAAGCCACGGTTAAAGCAATCGTTCAAAATCAATATGATTTGTACGTAAAACCTAAGTGCAACGAAAAGGCAATCTGATACTTACTACGCCGGACTTCTGGAAAAAGAAATAAAGTAGGTTTAACTATGAATGAGATTAGTGAACGCATTATTGCATTACGTACCAAAAAAGATATTACTCAAGCAGAAATGGCTAAAAAATTAAGAATAAGCCCTAGTGTTATGAATAGAATTGAACTTGGAACACGAGCTATTCGTGATTATGAATTAATAGCGATTGCTAAATTTCTGGAAGTATCTTCTGATTATATACTGGGATTAAATGCCGTATCAAACAATCAAACACATTCTCCATCTTCAAAATCAACATATTCATTATCATCAGAAGAACAAACTTTACTGTCTAAATATCGACAGTTACCGAAAGATGATAAAATACGTATTAATACTCGTATAGATGTCGCACTCGAAAACATCGAAGAAAAGAAAAAACTTGAGCAAGAAGCAACTAAAGGCGCATAGATAATATGATAAAAAGAAGTTTTAAATTATTGAATAACGTGAAAGAGAAAGAAAAAAAGCACTGATATTATCGGTGCTAATGAAACACATCTTTCAATTGTATGATTCGAAATCGTTACTAATATGTATATCTAAATCTTCCCTTAAATCAAGCAGTTTAAATAATAAATATTTTAAATCTTCTTGTTCACATTCAATGATAATATCTTTTTCATGCTTTTTTAAAAAATCTTGATATCTTCTGCCATATGGACTAAATAATTCTGTCATTTTATCAATTATTTTTTTATTAATGATTATAGTTTTCATGACGACATCTCCTTGAAAGGTTGTGAAACGTTGATTAAGCAATTGGATGAAAATCTTAGTAATGAATTTTTTATTGATTATTTTTTAAATAGAACATCTATAGATGTTTTTAGTAAACAAATTAAATCAGATAAAAAACTCACAAATATTTATGAAACCTTTAAATATGGTTTTTTTAACAATACAACTAATAAAGCAGGTCTGCATTATCTAATTTTAGGTGCTAAAATAATTCATGATACTATAACTATACATGAATACGAAGAACAGCAATATAAACTTCCTGAGGATTTAAAAGATTATTTTATAATACATTTTTACTGTAATCCAATACACACTGACAACTTAATTCCTATTGTTACTTTAAGTCCTAATAATCCTGAAAAATCATTGTCTATTTACCCTTATAAAAAGAAACCTGATAAAGCAAAAGCTGTAAGTATAACAATTACTATAATATGTATTGATAAAAAGAAAAAAGATAACATTATTACGTCATTATTATTAGATGCTTTTAAATATTATATGGAAGAGCAATATCGTTACGCTATTATTGCTGCACATAATGCCTATGAATTAAGTGCTAAAGATTTTTTTAAGCGATTGTCCAAAGATAAACAGTTTATTTCAACTAAAAAAAGTTTGTCAAATATAGGGTCAGAAACGATAAGTAATATAGCATTAAAATATCTACCTTTAATGCTTTCATTAACAAAAAAGCCATTTCCGCCTACTATCATTATAGATAGTATAACAAATTTGACAAAGATAAGAAATGAATTAATGCATGATACTAAAATTTCTAGTAGAGAACAAGCAAAATTAAAAGATTATATTTTATCTGCTTTGTTTATTTGTAAATATTTTGAACTAGATATACCAATAAAAGATTATCCATCAAAATCACCAATAGAAGATTTACCAGAAACAAAAGAACCTACTATTTCAGATGAAAAAATAACCATTTTAGCAAATAAAAATTAAAGCTTCAATATCAATAGAAAGGAGTTTTATTTTGATAATTACTCTATATAATGTAAATGAAACAGATACGGATTTTTATTTATCCAAACTACGAGAAGTTGAAAAACATGCAGATTTTGTTTCTAATAGAGAAGGAGACCGTCCTAAAATAAAAATAGAAGCTACTGATAAAGATATTCCTGCTGGTGAATTAAAAGAACAACTAACCGCTCTTGGCTTTTATATTTTTAAAGAATATATTGCTTTAGATCTTAAGACAGGTGGATATATTGGCACAATTGAATTAACATTAGAAAGAAATCTTTTAATTGTTGGTAATGGTTTTGATTTAGAGCATAATCTAAAAACAAAATACACGGATTTTTTAAATAAATTTAATAGATATGATATAAAAACTCCAGTATGTATTAATAATATTAATTATAATGTAGAAAACAATAATTTTTTGATATATATATTAGATAGATTGTTACAAAAAAAAATGTTTGGAGATAATTGGATTGATATCGAAACAGAATTAAAACTTATAGTAGAATATATAGAAAAAATTTATGATAATTTTATTGATGAAAAAGTTTATGAACGACATTTAATTAATGATATATTAATCAATAATAGTAATTTTACTCAATTATTTGATAATATTTTTGAAGACTATAATGCAGACAACCTCATTTTTAAAAAGAAAAATTATTTAAATAAGATATCTGCTTTAGAGCAAAATTTAGATAATTTTGTTGATATGTTAAGAAACTATTTACTAGAAGAAACATCTAACCTAAACGATATTATAAAATCTCCAGATATCTTAAATATAGATTATCAAATTACACATGTTTTAAGTTTTAATTATACAGATACTTTCAGGCAAGTATATTCTACAAAACTAGAAGATGAATATATAGATTTTATACACGGTAAATTAGATAAAAATAATTTGGTTTTAGGAACAAGTGAAACATTGCCAGATAATAAAAAAAGTAAAATTATTGATGCTATTTATTTAAAGAAATATTTTCAAAGAATATTCAAAAAAACTAATTATAAATATACTAATTGGCTAAAAAATACTAAATTTAAAACAGTATATATACATGGTCATTCACTTGATGAGAGTGATGGAGAAATCTTACGTAAAATTATAAATACTGTTCTGTCTACTAATAATGAAAAAATTAATCCTACAATAAAAATATTCTATAAAGATAAAAATCATTATCGACAAGAAATTGCTAATTTGGTTCAAGTTTTAGGCAAAGATGCTTTTGAAAAATATTACTCTAGTAATAAAATAGTATTTATTGAACAACACCATTGAATAAATAACATATATTAACAACTAGTATTATTTAAAATTTAGCTTTACTAAAAATTTGTATAAAAGTAGACAAGATAGTATACTAAATAAAAATTTTTATACAATAATTTTACTATAGTAAAGGAGATGTTTTCATGTTCAAATCCACTAAAAAACAAATTGCCATCTTAGTATTATTTTTATTCACTTTATTGGCAGCTACAAGCACGGTGCTTGCTACTACATACGTAGGTTCAGCAAAATCCGATAAGTTCCACTATACGGATTGTCGGGCTGCTAAAAGAATTAAACAAGGCAACTTAGTTTACTTCTACAGCCGCGAAGAAGCATTGAACGCTGGATACAGTCCATGCGGTATCTGCACTCCGTGATGAATGAGCCACCTTATTGGTGGCTTATTTACTATATATAATTTAGTGAAAGAAGTCGATATTATGGGATTTAGATTTCGCAAATCTTTTAAAATTCTTCCCGGTGTTCGAATTAATCTGGGTAAAAAAGGAATTAGTACATCTATAGGACCGAAAGGGGCTAAAATTAATATCGGTCCCAATGGTACGCGGTTTACTACCAGTATTCCCGGTACAGGTATTTCTTATAGTACAAGATTAGATAAACCTGTCGGCAGAGGCATGACGCAATGTCCGTATTGTGGCCATAAGATGCGTAAGCAATGGGATAATTGCCCCAAGTGCCATCAGCCATTAATACAAACAAATACTAATACCGAAAATCTGGCTGATGAAACATCAACTAATAATACAGTTTTTCAAAATAATGATACTGAAAACAATAATGCTAAAAACGGCTGTTGTGGTTGCGGCTGTCTTATCGCTATTATTTTTATCATATTATGTCTTATCGGCTCTTGCGGAAGCGACAAAAACAGCACACCTTCGGATACACCTGCAACACAAGTCGAAACACAGTCCGTTTCATCAAACTCAACTGAGCCAGAAAAACAGGCTTCATCTTCTGAAACAGACAATGTTACTTCTAATGAAGCTGCTACAAGTTCTGAAGCTGTGCCAGTACCGACAAATAATTCTTCTAATAATACTACTGTTAATACCGTACCCAAAAACAATATACGTTATGATGGCGAAGGACCGAACGGCGAAACAATAAAGGGAAATATTAATAGTAAAGGTGAGAAAATTTATCACGTTCCGGGCGGAGCTTTTTACAATAGAACAGATGCTGAAGAATGGTTCTTTACAGAAGAAGATGCAAAAGCTGCTGGTTATCGAGCTTCCAAACGTTAATATAAAAATAGAAAGGCTGTGCTTTTATGTTAAAAGCTGTTATATATGCCCGCTATTCCAGCGAGAAGCAAAATGAACAATCCATTGAAGGACAAATTCACGAGTGTGAGCAATTTGCGCGGATGCACGATATGGTCGTTGTTAATCATTATGTAGATAGAGCTCTTAGCGGCAAAACGGATGATAGACCGTCTTTTTTGCAGATGATAAAAGACAGTGCCACCGGTAGTTTTGATGCGGTACTGGTATATAAAACTGACCGTTTTGCTCGCAATCGCTATGACAGTGCTGTATATAAGGCAAAACTAAAGAAAAACGGCATAAAGATTTTTTATGCCAAAGAGAATATCCCTGACGGACCGGAAGGTATTATATTGGAATCCATGCTTGAAGGTTTTGCTGAATACTATAGTGCTGAACTCAGCCAGAAAGTAAAACGCGGTATCAAGGAAAATATCCGTAAAGGTCTGTCTTTCGGCGGTGCCTGCCCTTACGGATATAAAATCGTTAATAAGAAATATACTGTCAATGATGAACAGGCTCCGTATGTGCAGAAGATTTTCTCCGACTATGCTTCTGGCAGACGAGCCGTTGATATCTTCAATGAATTAAACTCTATGCCGAATTATGCCGGTAAGGGTCGAAAATGGAACCGTTCTTCTTTAAACCGGATGTTGACCAATAAAAAATATATCGGTATCTATGAATTGGAAGATGTCTGCGTTAAAGACGCTATTCCGCCAATCATCTCGGAAGAGTTGTTCAATAAAGTGCAGGCAATCATCGTATACAATCGCCGCCATACGACGAAACACAGGATAAACTACTTATTATCCGGCCGACTTTTCTGCGGATTGTGCAACAGTCCTATGACCGGCAAGACCGGCACGAGTAAAACCGGCGTCAAATATCATTACTATGTATGCAGCGATAAACGCTGCCAGCAGAAAAAGTACCGCCAAGATTTATTAGAGGATACCGTAATTCAATACACGGTGCGGGATATCTTAAATCCGCATAATTTCAAACGGATTGCCAAAAGATGTATGCAAATTCAGAAAGAAAACAATCCATATGATGCTATACTGATATCTTTGCAAAAGCAGCTTAGTGATACCAATATAAAACTGAGCAATATAATGAAGGCAATCGAAGCCGGTATCATAACCGCCAGCACCAAAGAACGATTGAATGAGCTTGAACGGCAGAAATTTTCGCTTGAAACGGAAATCAAACAGCAGAAGATGGCCAACAATCTGCTGTTAACGGAAGAACAGATTATCTATGTACTAAATGAGTTTTATCAAAAACGAGTGGATAAAAATTTTTACAATCGGATTATTGACGGCTTCGTGCATAAAGTATATCTTTACAAGGATAAGATTTCCATCGTTTATAATCTTACTGGTAACGGCAAAGAACTTTTAAAATCCGATATCGACAATCTATACAAAAGTTCGCAAGCCGACGCATGTGGTTCACCATATGATTTATAAAATTAAAGCAACTATCAATGATAGTTGCTTTTTTTGTAAAAACAACTCTTTTCGTCTATATAAATCTAATATTTAGCCTCTCAAATTCTAATAGTATAAAGGAAAAAATCCCCTATTACCTAAATTTTAAGTAATAGGGATTTTTTAGCAATAAAAATATCATTTAAATACACTAACAGTATCTAATCTTTGATATCTACACAACAAATAAAAATTATTTTTTTAATATGGGTATTTAATCTGAAAGGAAATATTTATGAAAAGAAACGACTTAAAAAAAATAAGAAAAGCTATTAGATTAATAGATTATTTTATAAATAATCTTAATAAATATATTAAAGCTCCAAATAATTCTTTACACCATTATATTCGTAAAGAAAAATATTCATTTTCTAATATCTTTTTTACTCAAAATAAATTAGATGAATTATTTACTTTCTTAATTCCTATAGAAAAATTATCTAATATATCTCGTATATTAGACATTATTAATAATTATTATAAATATGATTATAAAGTCAATGAAATAAATTTAATTGATAGCCATTATAATCAAATAACACCAACTGAACTAATTAAAGGACTACAAGATTTTAAAAATTTGTTGAAAGAATATCTTATGGTAAACACTTCCAAAATATTTTTTTCATGGCAAAGTGATTCACCAAATAAAACCAATAGAAATTTTATAGAAAGCTCCATAAATAAAGCTATATCTAATGTAAACAATACATTAAATCTACACCTAGAATTAGATAAAGATACAATAAATAGAACTGGTTCTCCTGACATAGTTAATACAATATTAAATAAAATAGAAAATTCATTTATCTTTATAGCAGATATTTCATTAGTTATACAAGATGCACATAAAAAAAGTCCTAATCCTAATGTACTTTATGAACTAGGCTATGCTCAAGGCATCTTTTCTGAAGAAAATATTATTATGATTTTTAATTGTAATTCAGGAAATATTGATGATTTACCATTTGATTTAAAAAATAAAAGAATTATGAAATATACTTGTTCAGAAGATATGTCTGAAGAAACAAAAAAAGAAAATAAGCGCAATTTAATAAAACAAATTGAGAATCAACTTTTATTAAAATGTACCTTAGAAAAACTCTAATCAATATAAATTTTATATTTTTACTCTATAATAAAAAAACGCTCAGTATTTAAATTACTGAACGTTTTTATGCTGTGATATATAACCACATTCACCTATGCTATTGTTATATCACAGCTATTTTATTAACTAAATAAATATGCTAACATTATAAAAATTACGGCTCCAACATCAAACCATAAAGCATTTTTAAATGATTTATATTTATTTAAAGTTATTCTACTATTTATTAGAATTTCACTTGTTAAATCTAATAAATATGCCTCTTTTATATATCTATCATCTAGTCTTGGAAAATATTTTTCTTTTATTAAATTTAACAAAGTTTCTTCATTTTTTACTTGTGCTATATCCTGAAAAAATATTAAATTTTTATTTTCTATAGTATCTGTTTCATAATCTTTCATTTTACTAGATAAATTAGGAAAAAAAGATTCTAAAGCTATTAATAATGAAATTATTAAAAATATTAATATGAATATTTTTAACCCTTGCGGTATATCTTTTATATCATTTGCTACTTTTAACATAGCTACATTAAAAGCAACTAATGCTGCATTCTTAGCTTCAGCAAAGGAAAGCCATTTATAAATATATTCAAATTGATTTTCCAAATAATCTTTTATTTGACTTATATCATTTATTTGATCTGTCTCATTTATCATTATTATGTTTTCCTTTCTGGAAAATATTTATCAAAATTATTAAATACCTTTTTTAAGGTATTATGAAAATCTGGTATAACTTCTTCTTTTTTATAATCATCAATTTCTTCTTCTGAAATAAATTTTATAGATTTATGTCTACCATCTTTTCTAAAATCAATTTTCTGCACATCATTTACTATTTTCCCTATCATGAGAATACCTTTTTCAATATTATGCTTGTCTTTTTCTACCTCATAAATAGCTATTGGTATAGGCTGTTTATCTTCTCGTTCATCATCTAATACCAATTCTATATCTAACCCAAATTTTTCATGATAATAATGTTTTATTTCTTCGACCAATCTTGATGATCCTTTTATTTCTGGTGAACCAAATTCCCATTTTTCATTATTTTTTTCATGTTTAGAATTACGTTCTGCAATAAAAATTCTTCTATTTATTACATCACAACAAATTACTGAACAATGTACTACAAGACCTTTTGGATATTTCATAATCGGATCATGTTGATGAAATTTATCATCTAATAAACTATTATCATCTAATAAACTAATATAATACTTTATTTTTTCTTCTAAATTTCTATCATTCAAGATTTTATTTAAGGCTTCCTTAACATTTGTATACATTCTATCAGCTAATTTATATTTAGATACTTTATCTTTATAAAAATAATTTTCTAATAATTCATTGTTAATAGCTTCATCATAACGAAAACTTTCATGAAATAATTTTCGTGACTTATTTTTTTTATCATTAATTTTTTTTATATAATCTGGATCCTCTTTCATTTGATTATAAAATTTTGCAGTTTTATAATCATAGTACCAAATAATAGGATATAAATTTTCATTCCATACACCTTTTAATTTTCTATAATCTATTATCTGTAAATTAATACTGTCTTCTGATTTTAATAATAAATATGCAATTTCAAAACTAATAGCTAATCTTCTATCCTGAGTATATTCCTTTAAGCGAAAACCTGTATCCATGTCTCTTCCCATATACTCTAATATTTCACAACCATTATGACAATTTGTATATTCTAATTTAATATTATCATACGGATTTTCTATAACTGTATTAATCGCTGCTAGCCATGCTGTAGATTTTATAGACAATAAATTATTTACTCTTAACATATATATTTCATTTTTAGTTATTTCTTGATCTTCTATACCTTCAAAAAAAGTTCCCTTTTTTAAAGAAGCTGATATTTCCTGCGTTATTGAAAAAATTTCTCTAATAGTATCTTTTAAATCTACTATATTATTAATAATTTTTACAAAAACAATTTCATCACCAATAACTCTCCATAATAATGAATAATCTAATGATTGATTTACTTTTTTTTGTATTAATTCTAATACACTTTTTAATATAATTGGCCATCTATTTGTTAAACTTTTATATTTTGTTGAATTTACAATATCAAACGAAAAAAATATTTTTAATTTTGCATTTTTTTCTTGATTTGCATTTTCATTATCTATTATTTCACAATCTAAATTCTCTGGTACTTTCCCACTTAATAAAAAATCATCTTGGTTTGAACTATCATAATTTACCATTCTAAATACCCTAAAAATTTACCTCTAATTCTTGCTGCTTCTACTGAAACACCAAAATAATTTGCAACATTTGTCATATCCACATAATTATCCTGTATATTTTGAAAGAAAATCCTCTTATATTCTTTCTTAGGCATTAACAAAGCTGCTGCAAATTCATTTGCTTGATATTCTTGCCTAGATAAACCATATCTCTGATATTTCTTATTTTCTTGATTTTCCCATGCCTCTCTATTTGTTCTAAAACCCATATGCAAAAATAAATGACCTAATTCATGTGCTATAGTAAAATTCTTTCTTTCTTCCGATTGGAGTGTTGATATTGCAATTTCAAAACTCATATTTCCTGTTTTTTTTATAGTACCATCAGCTAAATCAGCAAAATTATATTTACGTACAACTTTGCCTCCCATATTTTTTACAACATCTTCAATATCTCTAATAGGTATTTCTATATTATACGCAGAAATAACTTTTTCAGCTAATTTATTAATAAAATCTCTTATCTCTTTATCCATTATCATCACCTCTACTCCATCTTTTTATATTATACCATACTATACTACAAAATAAACGGCTATATATTTTATCAAAAAAAACAAAAAAAATCAATAAAGGAATTAATAAATATGTTAAAAACAGTTATATATGCTCTCTACTCTAGTGACAAACAAAATGAACAATCTATTGAAGGGCAAATTCATGAATGTAAACAATTTGCTAAAACTCATGATAATGGTTATTATTAAACATTATATCGATCGTGCTTTAAGTGGTAAAACTGATGATAAACCTTCTTTCTTACAACGGTATCAAAAATTTTATACTAAAGAAAATAATTTTGAAACATTTACTATTTAACATTAACAAGTGTTGTATCTAAATCTTATTATTAAAAAATTATAAAAGGCTTTTAATAGATTTTGTCTTCTATTAAAAGCCTTTTTCTATTTAGAATTATTTTTCAATTCCTCTAAAAATTTCTTATCATCTTTGCTTAATTCTACTTTTTCAAGTAAGTCTGGTCTATTTGTATACGTAACACGCAAAGATTCTTGTCGACGCCATTTTGCTATTTTAGCATGGTCTCCTGAAAGTAGTACATCAGGTACACTAAGACCTCTATACTCACGTGGTTTTGTATATTGTGGATATTCTAGAAGCCCATTATAAAAAGAATCCGTTGGTGCAGACTCTCCAGAGCCTAATACGCCTGGAAGCATTCTTGATACAGCATCGATTACCACCATAGCAGGAAGTTCTCCACCTGTTAATACATAATCGCCAATAGAAATTACTTCATCAGCTAAATTTTGTACCACACGATTATCAAAGCCTTCATAATGACCACAGATAAATATTAACTGATCAAAATTAGCAAGTTCTTTTGCTTTTTCTTGAGTAAATACTTTTCCAGTAGGACACATCAATATAACCTTGCTATTTTCAATTTGCGTTTTAGCTTTAACGTCTTCTACAGCTCTAAATAATGGCTCTGGCTTCATCACCATGCCAGCACCACCACCATAAGCTGTATCATCAACTTGATTATGCTTATTAAAAGCAAAATCACGAGGATTTGTTATTTGTATATCTAAAATATTTTTTTCAATCGCTCTTTTAGTAATACTACAACCAAAAACTCCGCCAAACATCTCAGGAAATAAAGATAATATATCTATTCTCATAATTACACTTCCTGATTTTCATCCCAAATTACTTTCATAAATCCATCTTCAACATTTATTTCAGTAACTACTTTCTTTAATGCTGGAATTAAAATTTGTCTGCCATCTTTAGCTTTAGTAATATATACATCATTGCTACCAGTTTTCAAAATTTCTGTTATTTCACCTAAAACAACATCATCTTGATTGATTACTTGAAGTCCGATTATATCAAAAGCATAATATTCTCCATCTTCAAGTGGTGGTACATCACTGCGATTTATTTTCAATAATTTATTTGTAAAACGTGCTACTTCTTCACGAGAATTAACACCTTCTACTTTCATAACTACAAAATTTCCCTGATAGCGAGTAGAAATAATATTTATTTCTTTATCGTCTACATATGCTTTTTTTATAGTATTAAATCTATCCGGAAAATCTGTTAAAGGATATACTTTCATATCGCCTCTAACACCATGAGCTGCACCGATTTTACCAATAATAATCTTTTTATTAGTTGCGGATTTCAATGATTTTTTCATCCTCTACGATAATTTCAGTATTCATAACAGCTGGCATTTTATCGCCAACTTTTACATTAAATACATGTTGCATAGTACCTTGAATAATTTCAGCACCTAAACCTAAATGTTTCATATCAGCAATATCTTGTTCAATTTTAGCTTTTAATTTTAAACCTTTAGCTTTGTCTACTTCCATTTTTTGAACAATTGCTCCAACTTGTTGAATATTATCTTCAGCATGTTCTTCTAAAAATTTTTTCTTTTGAATGTCGATTTTAGATAATTTTAAATCTACTTCTGCTAATTGTTTTTCCATTTTATCTAACATTTTAGCTCTAAATTTTTCAGTAACTTTTACTTTAATTGTTACTGGACATTGTAAAGAAATGCTTTCCATAATTATAACCTCACTTTAATTATTTCATTAATCTCATGATATATACTATCATATATATATTATAATGAAAAGATTTTAGATAAAGAGAAAGCCGAAAGTCATAATCGACCTTCGGCTATTTTTATTGCAATTATTCGATGATATCAACTGTAACTTTTTTATTTTCACAGGAAGCTGCAGCTTTCACTACAGTTCTCATGGCTTTGGCTATACGGCCTTGTTTACCAATGACTTTTCCCATGTCAGCTGAAGCTACACGCAATTTTAACAAAACATGATTACCATCAACGATTTCATCAACAGTAACTTGTTCTGGATAATCAACGAGTGATTTTGCTATTACTTCAACAAGTTCCTTCATCTATTTGCCTCTTTCTTATTTCTTAGCATGTTTAGCTGCATCAAATTTAGTCATGATACCTTTTTTGCTAAGTAAAGATTTAACTGTATCTGTAGGCTGAGCACCTTTGAGCATCCAGTCTAAAGTTTTTTCTTCATCAATATTGATAATAGCAGGTTCTTTTGTGGAATCATAGTTACCTAAGATTTCGATGAAACGACCATCACGTGGAGCACGAGAATCTGCTACAACGATACGATAGAATGGACGTTTTTTAGCACCCATACGATTTAAACGAATTTTAACTGCCAATGTTTTCACCTCCTTAAAGTGATTAAGTTATATTATAGAAGGTTTATCTAAAGAAAGGAAGTTTAAAACCGCCTTTTCCTTTTTTACCTTTCTTATTTAACTGTTTCATATTAGACATTTTCTTCATCATTTTTTTCATTTCATCAAATTGCTTCAAGAGCTTATTGACTTCCTGAACTTTTGTTCCGCTACCCATAGCGATACGCTTACGGCGAGAACCATTGATGATTTTTGTATTTCTTTTTTCCTCTGGTGTCATGGCTCTGATAATAGCTTCGATATGTTTGATTTCTTTACCATTCATATCTATATCTACATCGCCAAGTTTTTTCTTAAGTCCACCCATACCAGGTATCATACCTAAGATATTTTCAAAAGAGCCAAGCTTTCTCACTTGATTTAATTGAGATAAGAAATCATCTAATGTAAATTCATTTTTGCGGAAAGCTTTTTCCATTTTTTTTGCTTCTTCTGCATCAAAAGCAGTCTGTGCTTTTTCAATTAAAGTAAGCACATCACCCATACCTAAGATACGAGAAGCCATTCTATCTGGATAAAATGGTTCTAAGGCTTCCAATTTTTCACCAGCACCCACAAATTTAATAGGGCAACCTGTAACAGCCTTAACGGAAAGCGCTGCACCACCGCGAGCATCCCCGTCCATTTTAGTTAAGATAACACCATCTAAGCCTAAATCATTATTGAAGCTTTCTGCTACATTAACTGCATCTTGACCAGTCATAGCATCAACTACTAATAAGATTTCATGCGGTTTTACATCTTCTTTTATAGATTTCAACTCTTGCATAAGGTTTTCATCTATATGAAGTCGTCCTGCTGTATCGATGATTACAATGTCATTAGCATGAGATTTTGCATAATCTATTGCTTCATTAGCGATACGCACAGCATCTTTACAATCTTCTTTAGCAAATACTGGAATATCAATTTGATTACCGAGTACTTGTAACTGTTTGATAGCTGCTGGACGATAGATATCTGCTGCAACCATCAATGGGTGTTTGCCTTGCTTTTTAAACATCAAACCAAGTTTACCAGCAGATGTTGTTTTACCTGCCCCTTGAAGACCTACCATCATGATGATTGTAGGAGCTTTTGGTGAAATGTTTATATGACTTTGAGTCTGCCCCATCAATGCTGTTAACTCTTCGTTAACAATTTTAATAACAGCTTGTGCAGGTGTCAAGGACTCTAAAACTTCTTGTCCTACTGCACGTTCTTTTATTTTTTTAATAAAATCTTTAACTACTTTAAAGTTTACATCGGCTTCTAATAAAGCTATGCGAATTTCTCGCATGGTAGCATTAACATCATCAGCTGTTAACTTACCATGACCACGCAATTTTTTAAAAGTCTCTTGCAAACGATCAGCTAAATTTTCAAAAATCAAATTTATGCCTCCTTGCTATCATTTGTTAACACAGAAATACGTCTTATTATATTATTAAGCCTGTTATCTTCTGATTCCTGCTTTAATGCTAATAAATCAGATAAAATTGACAAAAGCTCTGTTTTTTCTTTTGTCGAACGGGCTGCCAAACCTAATTTATCTTCATATTGCTGCATGATTTGCTCACTGCGACGCAACATGTCATAAACAGCTTGACGTGAAATTCCTAACTCTGTACTTATCTCTGATAGTGAAAAATCTTCGAATAAGTGCATTTGTAGACAACGTTTCTGTTTGTCAGTTAGCAAAGCCCCATAAATATCAAATAAAGCGCTCATGTGCAAAAACTTTTCTAACATTTAAACCACCTGAGCTTTCATTATTCATCAAATTTAATTATGTCCTACGACTTTGACTATTATATATGACAAAAAATAACCTGTCAAGTATTTTTACTTGTCAGGTTATAAATTTTATTATTTATTTTTATCTGCTCAAAACTTCTTGATTTACCATGACTTTTGCTGATGTAGTTTCTTTCTCAACTATTTTAATTGGCTGTTTATCCACAACACTGATAATCAAAAAGCTGATTATACAAATAATCCATTCAAAATAAATTACATGTGGCAATACATGTATTTGAGGTATAAATTGCCATAAAACCAATCCTATCAAACCTACAACAGTAGTGTAAAATGCTGAATTTTTACGACAAAGGCTAGGAGCAAATACAGTAAATAAAAATACTACAGTAAAAGCAGTAGTCAAACTTAAACCAATCATCATAGTTTTTAAAATTCCCACTGCATTAAATGCTAACCATAAAGTAGCAAGACCTACTAATAATATAACTAAACGATTTACTTGCAAAAATTTTGCAGTTGTTACTTGTGGATTGATAAAACGTTTATAAATATCTTGAGAAATAAGTGTGCCTGCACCTAATAATATTGTACAAGCAGTGGAAACATCTGCTGCCCATAATGCTGCAAGTGTTATCCCTGAAACTACAGGATCTAAGCTCATAATGATTTGAGGAAGTGCCATAGTTGGATTAATATCTGGATATTGAACTTTAGCTGCTAAACCTAAAATAGCTGATAAAAAGCCAATTGGGAAAATCAATACTCCACCTAAAATAAAACCTTTTTTTGCTGTTTTAGCATCTTTTGCACCGCAGGCAATCTGTACAGTTCCTTGCAATGTAAGTGCTTGAGATATCATAATTAAAATCCAACCCAACACTACGGCTAAACCTAAGCCACCAATAGGACTAAACCAAGAAAAATCAACTACAGGTAAATTATTATTGATATTTACAAGTCCACCATTATTATCTACGACAGAAATAGTTGAATATAAAATTCCTAAATAAATTAAACTAACACTTATCATATTAGACATACCAGAAGACCACAATCCGCCCACAACAGTGATACCAATAAAAACTATGGCACTCATTATCATGCCTGTTTTCATAGAAAATATATCTGGCATAAGTGTTGATAAAATTGCCCCGCCTGCTACATATTGAAGTGAAGTAATACAAATAAGAATAATTGCTAAACCAATTGCACTTATAAGACGACCTTTTTTATCATAATAACGTTCAAATAATTCTGGTATCGTAGAACAACCCATTTGTCTATATTTTCCTGCGGCTAAAATTCCCATAACCACAGCACCAATAGCCCATGCTCCATTGTACCAACCAGCTGCTATTCCTACCTGTGTTGCATTTTCTGCCACACCAACAGTAGAAGCAGCCCCTACAGCAAGACCTGTTACATTAAAAGCAATAAGTGATGTAGATAATTTTCTTCCTGCAAATAAATACTCCATAGGATTTTTATTAGCGCGATGTTTTACATAAAAAGATATTGCAAATAATAATACTACATATAGACAGACTATCATTAATTGAATAGACATAGTTTTCATCCTTTCTTATGATGTTAATCAAAATTTTTACTTTAACATCAATCTTTAAATTACTGCAGATTAAATTTTAATTTGTCAAAAACTTAAGTATTATTATCAGCTGATATAAGTTTAAAATAAATTCATCTAACTAAAAAAGCATACAAAAAAGCTCGCCCCTATATAGGGACGAGCTGTTATAACCCGTGGTACCACCCAATTTGCTTTTTTAGCCACTCTTTCGGATACTAATAACATATCCTAGCCCATGATAACGGAGGCACTCCGACAAAACTTACTTAATTAATCTCAATTATTATAATTGTTCAGCCTTGCAACTCTAAGGTGTATTTCAATTTAATTCACTACTATGTCCCACCAAACCATAGCTCTCTGCAAGCTTCATAAATCTACTTTTCCTCTTCACTGTTTTTATCTGTCTATTACTATAACAATAAAATTCATATTTGTCAATGATTATTTATTGTAAATCTGCAAACTAAATGTACAGTTGTAAATTTATTTTAATTTACTGCTCACTAACTCATGTGTACGGAAAAAATTATATATAGATTTTGCTATTTGCTCACTAATTCCTGGTACCGCCATCAATTCATCAACTGAAGCATTTTTTATATTTTGTATCGTTTCAAAATGGTCAAATAAACTTTTTCTTCGCTTAGCACCAATTCCAGAGATATTATCTAATATAGATATTTTATTGCGTTTTGTTCTAAGTTTACGATGATAAGTAATAGCAAAGCGATGAGCCTCATCTCTTATACTTTGCACCAAATATAAAGCATCTGAATGACGTGGCAAAATAACAGGCTCTGATGATTGTTCTGTAAAAATATATTCAAATTGCTTAGCAAGCCCTACTACAGGGACGCTATAATGACCTGCTCCACGAATAATTTCCAAAGCTGAGCTCAATTGACCTTTACCGCCATCAATGATTATCAAATCTGGTAAATCATTTTTATCAATGCCTACATATCTGCGAGTAGTTACTTCCCTCATCGACATAAAATCATCTGGTTTTCCTTCAGTAGAATTTATCTTAAATCTGCGATAAGAATTTTTATCTGGCTTGCCATCTTGAAATACCACCATAGAAGCTACTGTTTCTGAACCTTGAATATGTGATATATCAAAACATTCCATACGCATTGGTGGCTTAGGTAAACTTAAATATTTTTGTAAATCATAGACAGCACCTAAACTACGAGCCTTCATATCTTTTAATTTTTGCTCTTGCTCTAATAAATATTTTTCTGCATTTTCTTTTGCCATCATCAAAATATCTTTTTTCACACCACGTTTAGGCAATAAAATTTTTGTCTTTTTCTTCTTTTCTGCCCAAAGCCATTCTTGCAATAATTCTATTTCTGCTATCTCTTCTGGTATTAATATTTCTTTAGGAATATCCACCGCGTCATTATAATATTGTTTCAAAAAGGCTGTTATCAGATTTTTTTCATCATCATCTTCATCATTTAATAAAAATTGATTGCGACCTAACATTTTACCATTGCGAATAAAAAATATCTCTATACAAATTCCATAATTAGCTCTAGCAATACCGATAGCATCTATATCACCATCATCTAATAATATCTTTTGTTTTTCCATTATCTTGCGCACAGATAATAATTGGTCTCTCAATCTAGCAGCTTTCTCAAAATCTAAATTCTGTGCTGCCATCTGCATTTTTCTCGCCAAATTCTGCTCTACAACTTCACTTTTACCTTCTAAGAATAAACATACGCCATCTACCATATCTTTATAAGTATCTTCATCAATATAATTAGCACAAGGAGCTAAACATCTTTTTATATGATATTCTAAACAAGGTCTATCTGCTAAATGTTTGCAGGTTCGTAAAGGGAATAATTTACGCAATAAATTTAAAGTTTCCTTCATTGCTGTAGAACTTGTATATGGGCCAAAATATCTTGAGCCATCTTTGATAAGGCGACGAGTAGTTACTATTCTTGGATATTTTTCATTCAACGTGATTTTTAAATAGGGATAAGTCTTATCATCACGAAGCATAATATTATATTTAGGATGATGTTTTTTTATCAAATTACATTCTAAAATTAATGCTTCTAATTCATTATCTGTAACTATTGTCTCAAAATCTTCTATATGCGACACCATAGCAATTGTTTTTGCTGAATGATTTCTACTTGATTGAAAATATTGTCGCACACGATTTTTTAAATTAATCGCTTTACCTACATATATAATCTGTTTTTGCTTATTTTTCATCAAATAAACACCTGATTTTGTAGGCAATAATTTTAATTTTTCTTGTAATACTTCATTAATCATCATTTTATATTCTCTTTAATCTAATTATATTTATATTAAAACTCATTGCATTTTTAATTTTAAAGCCAAAATACCCAAATATTCACGAATAGCCATACAAGATGTATTTAAACTACCATTATTAGGTAAGAAATTAAAAATACTAAAGACTAACTCATCACTCATTTGATAATCTGCTACATATGGTGTAGCTTCAATTCCTTCACGTGCAAATATTTCCATTGCTCTTGGCAAATGAAAGCCTGATGTAATTACTAATGGCTTAGTAAAATTATATTCTTCCATTATAACCTTGCTATTTTGCACATTCTCCACTGTATTTCTACTCTGATTTTCTAATATCAAAGCTTGCGAACTTACGCCCATACCTTCAAATATACGTTTTTCAATATCTGCTTCTCTCCCTGTATCTTCAAACACCTTTCCGCCAGATAAAATAATAGGAATATCCAATTCTTTTTGCAATCTCATAACTGTAATCATGCGATTAGCTACATATCCTGAAACTTGCCCTTCGCCATCAATATCTGCTACATTTATCGCACCACCACCTAACATAATTATCACATCATTTTTATCTTGTTTTAACTGTTCAATACTTTTATTTTGATAAAAATTCTCTAACGGCTTAACTAAATGATAAGCTATAAAATTTGTAGATAACAAATAAAACAATAAAGTAATCACGCTTAAAATATATTTACCTTTAATCTTTTTCCAATATAAATAAATATTAAATAAAATTAAAAGTGATATAATTCCTCCCGGTGGAATTATAAAAGCATAAAAAATCTTGACTAAATAAAGCATAAATATACCTCCTATAACGTACTTTTTCCCCTAAAAATTATAAATATAACAAAATCATCGTTAATTTCTTCATTAATTTTCATTGTAAAAATATCTATTATTTGTTATAACAGTATATAAGGAGGGGATTATCATCGAAATTTCTCTAGAAACCATTCAACAGACAGACGAATTAGTTCATCAACTATATCAAACAACACGTGCTATGTCAAAAAGTGTAAACCGTGCATTATACAGTACAAATATTTATGGTTCTGAATGGACTATCTTAAAAACAATTCACGATCAAGGCACTATGACACAGACAGCACTTGCTAACTATTTAAATATTGAACCTGCTGCAATCTCTAAAACAATTCGTCAGCTGATGAAAAAAAATCTTATCATGCGTCAAAGTGGTGAAGATAAACGTGAAAAATATATTTATCTCACACCATTGGCGATTGAACAATATAATGAATGGTTTGAAGTTATCGCTCAAAATTGTCGCCGAGTATTAGAAGCTGTCAATGTAGAAGAACAAAAAATACTGATGGATTTATTGATCAAAATAAAAAATAAAGTCAATGATGACATTTAACTTCTAAAACATAATTATCATAAATAGTGTAAATAATAAAGAAGGGCATTATCTTATAAAAGTTAATGCCCTTTTTATTTATCATTTTGTAGCTGCGCGAATAATTGATTGTGCAACTTCTTTTATTGTTTTTCGTTTTGCCATACTATATTTTTGTATTCTACGATAAGCTTCACTTTCAGACAAATTATAAGCATCCATCAAAATACCTTTTGCTCTATCTAATAATTTTCTCATTTCTAGTGAATTTTTTATATCATCTAATTCACTTTCTAATTGTTTAATCTCATTAAATCTAGATAGTGCAATTTCTATTGCTGGAAACAAATTACTTGGCTTTATTGGTTTTACCAAATAGGCTAGAACACCTGAATTCTTAGCTTTTTCTACAATGTCTTTTTGGCTAAAAGCTGTAAGCAAAATAACAGGAGCTAATTTTTGGTCAGAAATTCTCTTTGCAGCTGTAATCCCATCCATCTCAGGCATTTTTATATCCATAATCACTAAATCAGGTTTTAATCGCTGCGTTAATTCTATAGCCTTTAATCCATTAAAACATTCTCCAACGACTTCATGCCCAGCTTCTTCTAACATTTCTTTCAAATCCATACGAATGATTGATTCATTATCAGCAATCACAATTTTTAACTTAGACATCAACTTCACTCTCCATTAAAAATTTATAGGGAATAGCTATCTTGGCATGAACCCCATTATCATTATATAAGTCAAAAGAACCATTCATATCTCCTTCAATTAAGGTTCTCACAATTTGAAGTCCTAAAGATTTTGTCGGTAAATCAGAAAAATTCTCTGGTAAACCATTACCATTGTCATACAATTCTATTATATAGGCTTCATCACTTTGACTTATTTTAAGACCAATTTTACCATAATTTCTGCCTAAAAATCCATGCTCAATTGAATTTAAAATCAATTCATTTATGATCAAAGCTAAATTACTAGCTTGTTTTGATGGTAAAATTATTGTCTCTCCAATGAATTCTGTCTCCAATTTAAAATGACTATCTAACATATTTTGCTGGATTAATTGCAAAATATTTTTTGTTACTTCCATTACATCTATATTTTCATCACCTTGTTGTGATAAAAATTCATGCACAACTGATATGCTTAAAATACGATTTACACTTTCTTTTAAAGCCTCTTTTACTTCCATTGAATTTGAGCGTCTAGCTTGTAATCTAAGTAAACTAGCAATAGTTTGCAAATTATTTTTTACGCGATGATGAATTTCTTGTATCACTGCTGATTTTATTTTTAATTCTTTATCCTTTTTTCTAATTTCAGTAACATCAGATAAAATCACTATACGTGTCAATAAATTGCCTGCTTCATTGATTGGAATGTCTCTTCTAATCAATACTAAATTACCCACTTCAATTTCTTTTTCATAAGGACATCTAGGCAAAATAGTTTCTTTTCTAATATGCAAAGTCAACTGTCTATCAAAAAGATGACAACCCAACAAATTACTAACACCTAAAACGTGATATATTCTTGATGCTACCATATTAGCAAAAATAATGCGTTCATTTTTATCTGTAATGATAATCCCATCTCGTGAAGAAATTGCTCTATACATTTTATTATCTGCTTTTTTAGGCGCATTTTCCAAAATAATAAAGGCAGTTTTCAAAAGACGAGTAAAACCTCTTGTTTGTGTATCTTCATAATTTATCTCAAAACAAATAACAGCTATTACTTCATAATCAACGACAATCGGTATAGTATACATTTGATAAAATTTACCAAAATCTAATTCTCTTTGACCTTCGTATTTTGATTTAAATTTAATAGTTTTATCAATTAAAGGCTCTTGTACTTTAGGAATTTCCTTCCCTATCAATGATTGTTTTATAGGATTATACGTAGTATGTGGTTCAAATTCAGAAACAACAGTGAAATAATTTTCTTTTTTGGAAAATGTATACATAGCTACATGTGCATGTACCAAATCAGAAACTAAAGGTAATACTGTATTAATTCTTTGTAAAAAATTAGCTTTCATAGCGGATAAATTAGTAAATTGTCTACAATTATTCAAAAAAGACATTATTTTTCACTTCACTTTCTTTAATTTATGCTTTTATTTATTTTTATAAAGAAAAAAGGAGACCTATCGTCTCCTTTGTATTAAATTAAATTATGTTTAATTTAATTTATGTAATTATAAAACTCTACGTGCTCCAATATAGCAAGATGCCCAATAAGAACTACTTAAAGAATCGACAACTACTCCACGGCTAGAAGAAGCATTAATAAAATTACCATCACCCATATAGATACCTACATGAGATGCTCCATAAGTATAAGTAGAGAAAAATACTAAATCACCAGGCATAAGGTTATCATAAGATACTGGTGTACCTATTTCAAATTGTACATCTGCTGTACGTGGAAGAGAAATACCCGCTGTAGCAAAAACATAACGCGTAAAACCAGAACAATCAAAACCGCTTGGAGTTGTACCACCAAATACATATGGCACGCCAATATAATTCAAAGATGAATTAATGATACGTTTTGCAATGTAATTAGAACTACGGCTTACTACAGGCATGTTACGTCCCATCAATGTTTGATATGTCATAGCGCCAACTAAACCATCATTATCCAAACCATTAGCTGATTGGAATGCTGCCACTGCAGCTTGTGTAGCTGGACCGAAATCTCCATCTGCTGTTACATCATAACCCTGACTTGCCAATGCTGCTTGAATTTCAGCGATTTCTGCACCTTGGTCTCCTAAACGGAAAGAAGATGCGCTAGCAATAGCACTCATACAGATCAAACATAAAGATAAAACTAAAACACGGACAACTTTACTCAAAAAAAAGACTCCTCTCAAAATCGCCTACGAGGTTAGCTGACGGGTTAGGACAGAGAAGGAAAGACTATCCATCTAAAATTTCAGTAAATTCTACCAAAATAAATTAGATTCACCCCAAAAAATTGGTTCTCCCGCTCCTGAGCTGGATTCGGCTTTCTATTTTTATTTTTTTATTACGCTCATAATCTATATTTTACACTATTTTATTAAAAACCTCAACCTATAATCAATAATTTTTATCATTTAGTTTAGTTTCTATATAATAATTAAACTAATTTCAACTGTTTTTATTATACTTAAGAAATTTTTTATTTAATTAAACAAAAGACATTGACATTTTGTCTAAATAGTGATACATTCTTAATTAGAAGTTAGCACTCACTATTATAGAGTGCTAACAATAGGGGTGAAAGAAATGCTAGATGAAAGAAAGCAACGCATTCTCCGAGCCATTGTAGATGACTATATATCTACTGCAGAGCCAATAGGCTCCCGAACAATTGCTAAGAAATATAGTTTGGGAATTAGCCCTGCGACAATTCGTAATGAAATGGCAGATTTAGAGACACTTGGTTATATCAAGCATCTCCATACCTCATCTGGGCGTATCCCCTCATCAAAAGGTTATCGTTTTTATGTTGATGACTTATTAACATTAGAACAAATGTCGGAGAATGAGATATCTCTTATCAATAATTGGTATGCTACTAAAGTACGTTCTGTTGAAGAAATTTTCCGTGAAACTTCACGTATAATCTCTCAACTGACAAAAAATGTATCTTTAGTTTTGGCTCCACAATTAACGCAAACAGCTTTTCAGTATTTGCGATTTTTACCACTTAATGAACATCAAGTAATAGCTGTCATCATGACAGATGCTGGTTTTATTGATAACAAAATTATCGATATTCCAAGTGGTGTTTCTTTTGAGGATTTTGATAATATTGCTAGTATCTTTAATCATTATCTCAAAGGTAAGCGTCTATCAGATATTAGTATGGCATCAATTCGCAAAATTCGTGGTGAAACTGTTAATTCCACAGTTTTCAATGCTATCATTAATATTATAGATGAAGCATTAGCCAAAGATAAGCAAGAACGACTTTATCTAGGTGGTGCAAGAGAATTGATGGAACAGCCTGAATTTCATAATATAGATAAAGTAAAAAAATTATTATCTATGTTTGAAGAAAAACAACTTTTATATGATATTTTGCATGCACAAAAAGATGAAAGTTTAGCTGTTACCATTGGTCAAGAAAACAAATATAATGATATTAAAGATTGCAGTATTATCAGTGCCACATATCATTTAGATGGTAAACCAATTGCCACATTAGCTGTTTTAGGTCCAACACGTATGGATTATGGCAAAATAATTTCTTTATTAAAATTTATGAATGCTAATCTTGCTGATATTTTCCATAGATTTCATTTATAATCTATAAAGATTAAACTATTTATTATTAACTAAGAAGGTGGTTGATTCATGGCTACTCCAGAAGAAACTAAAGAAACTATGCAGACTGAAACTACTTCTGATAACGAAGTTAAAGAAACAGTAGAAGAAACTACTACTGAGACTGCTGTAGAAAATGATGAAGCAACTTTTGATACAATAAAAAAAGAACTTGAAGCTCAAAAAGAATTATTACAGCAAAGCGAAGACCACTATAAAAGATTGCAAGCTGATTTTGCAAACTTCCGTCGTCGCAATGAAAAAGAACGTGAAGAATTATCTAGTGTAGTACTTCAAGGATTAATTAAAGATTTATTACCTATCATTGATAATTTTGAACGTGCTTTAGCTGTTGAAGGAGCTGCTGGTACTCCTCTTCATGATGGAATTTCCATGGTTTACAACCAATTAATGGAATCTTTGAAGAAAAATGGTCTTGAAGTTATTAAAGCTGCTGGTGAAAAATTTGATCCTAATTTCCATCAAGCTGTAATGCGCGTTCAAGACCCTGAAAAAGAAGATGATACCATCGAAGAAGAATTCCAAAAAGGTTATATGGTACAAGGTCGAGTAATTCGCCCAAGTATGGTAAAAGTTGTAGCTAATTAATCATTTAATTAACTATAATTAATATAAAATATTTTATTAAATTGCATAACACTTATATTTATATATAGATGTTTTTAGGAGGAATTTATAATGTCCAAAGTAATTGGTATTGACTTAGGTACTACTAACTCTGTAGTCGCTGTTATGGAAGGTGGCGAACCTACAGTTATTACAAACCCAGAAGGTAGCAGACTTACTCCTTCAGTTGTAGGTTTCACAAAAGATGGTGAACGTCTTGTAGGTCAACTTGCAAAACGTCAAGCCGTTTCCAATCCAGATAGAACAATCGCTTCAATCAAACGTCATATGGGCGAAGTTAATTATAAAGTAAATATTGATGGTAAATCTTATACTCCACCAGAAATTTCTGCTATGGTTCTTCAAAAATTAAAAGCTGATGCAGAAAAATATCTTGGCGAAAAAGTAACTCAAGCAGTTATCACTGTTCCTGCTTACTTCAACGATAGCCAACGTCAAGCAACTAAAGATGCTGGTAAAATCGCAGGTCTTGATGTTCTTCGTATCGTAAACGAACCAACTGCTGCTGCTCTTGCTTATGGTCTTGATAAAGGCGAAGATGGTACAATCTTAGTATTCGACTTAGGTGGCGGTACATTTGATGTATCTATCCTTGAACTTGGTGATGGCGTATTTGAAGTAAAATCCACTAATGGTAATACTCATTTAGGTGGCGATGACTTTGACCATGCAGTAATGAATTGGATGGTAGAAGAATTCAAAAAATCCAACGGCATTGACTTATCTCAAGATAAAATGAGTGCTCAACGTCTTATCGAAGCTGCTGAAAAAGCAAAAATCGAACTTTCCAGCATGACTTCTACAAATATCAACTTACCATTCATCACTGCTGATGCAACAGGTCCAAAACACTTAGATTTAACTCTTACTCGTGCAAAATTTGATGAATTAACAGCAGATCTTGTTGAAGCTACAATCGAACCAACTCGTAAAGCTATGGCTGATGCTGGTTTATCCGTTTCTGAAATCGATAAAATCATCTTAGTTGGTGGTTCTAGCCGTATCCCTGCTGTTCAAGAAGCTATTAGAAAATATCTTGGTAAAGAACCAAATCATGGTGTAAACCCTGATGAATGCGTTGCAGTAGGTGCAGCTATTCAAGCTGGTATCTTAGCTGGTGAAGTTAAAGACGTATTACTTCTTGATGTAACTCCACTTTCCTTAGGTATTGAAACATTAGGTGGTATTTGCACAAAAATCATTGAAAGAAATACTACTATTCCTACTTCTAAGAGCCAAGTATTCTCTACAGCTGCTGATAATCAGCCTGCAGTTAGCATTCATGTTCTTCAAGGTGAACGTGAAATGGCAGCAGACAACAAAACTCTCGGTCGTTTCGATTTAACAGATATTCCACCAGCTCCAAGAGGAGTTCCTCAGATCGAGGTTAAATTCGATATTGATGCTAATGGTATCGTTCATGTATCTGCAAAAGACCTTGGTACTGGTAAAGAACAAAATATCACTATTCAATCTGATAGCGGTATGAGCAAAGAAGATATCGACCGCATGGTTAAAGAAGCTCAAGCTCATGAAGCTGAAGATAAAAAACGTAAAGAAGAAGTAGAAACTAGAAATAATGCTGATTCTTTAGTATTCCAAGCTGAAAAAGTAATCAAAGATTTAGGCGATAAAGCTGATGCTAATACTGTAGCTAAAGTAAAAGATGGCATTGAAGGCGTTAAAAATGCTCTCAAAGGTACAGATATCGAAGCAATCAAAAAAGCTATGGAAGAATTACAAAAACCTCTTTATGAATTAAGCGCAGCTGCATATCAGCAGGCTCAGCAAGCTCAACAACAAGCTGGCGGAGCAGGTGCTAATGCACAACAACAGACTCAGACAAAAGATGATGACAATGTTGTTGACGCTGATTTTAAAGATGTAACTGATAAATAATTTAAGTTTAATCAATATAAGAAATTCGATGCACATAACTCCAGTTAATCCTTAGCTGGAGTTATGTCAATTAAGCATAAAATCTTTATTTAGGTTTAGGTGGTGCAAAGTGAGTACAAAACGCGATTATTATGAAGTCTTAGGCGTAAGTAAAAATGCTACAGAAGCAGAAATAAAAAAAGCCTACAAAAAAATGGCTCGAAAATATCACCCTGACCTCAATCGTGATAATCCTAAAGAAGCCGAAGAAAAATTCAAAGAAGTAAATGAAGCTTATGAAGTTTTATCCAATCCACAGAAAAAAGCTCAATATGACCAATTTGGTCATGCAGCTTTTGATGGTACTGGTGGAGCTGGCGGTGGCTTTGGCGGTTTCGGCGGTTTTGGTCAAGGTGGCTTTGGTGGAGAAGGCTTTGGCGATATCTTTGACATGTTCTTTGGTGGCGGTGGTGCTGGCGGTTCTGCTCGCCGTCGTGGCCCAGAACGTGGTTCTGATTTACGCTATAATTTATCTATTTCCTTTGAAGAAGCTGCATTTGGTAAAACAGTAGAACTCAATATTCCTCGTACAGAAAAATGTTCTAGTTGTAATGGTACAGGTGCTGCTGCTGGTACCCATCCTGAAACTTGCCCTGATTGCCATGGTACAGGTCAAGTACAATTCACTCAAAATACACCATTTGGTCGCATGGTAAATCAGCGTACTTGTTCCCGTTGCAGTGGTACAGGTGAAATCGTTAAAACACCATGTAAAGATTGTAATGGTAAGGGTGTTAAATCTGTTCGCTCTAAAGTTGAAGTTAAAATCCCTGCTGGCGTAGATACTGGAAACCGTATCCGCGTAGCTGGTGAAGGTGAAGCAGGTGTTCGTGGTGGATCTACTGGTGATTTATACGTATATATCACAGTAAAAGACCATAAATTCTTTAAACGTGAAGGCACTGAAATCATTTGCGAAGTTCCTATCACTTTTGTACAAGCTTCCTTAGGCGATACTATAGAAGTACCAACTCTTGATGGTAAAGTAGAAATGAAAATTCCAGCTGGTATTCAGTCTGGTACAATAATGCGCTTAAAAGGAAAAGGTATTCCATTCCTTCGCGGTGCTGGTCGTGGCGATCAACATGTTCGCATTAAAGTTTTAACTCCACAAAAACTTACTGACAGACAAAAAGAACTTCTTCGTGAATTTGCTGGTATTAAAAATGATAAAGCAAATCCAGAACAAGAAAGCTTCTTTAAGACTTTAAAAAATCTCTTTAAATAAAAAAATGACTCCTAGTTATAATTACTAGGAGTCATTTTTTATTATTTATTTTTATCTATAAATTCTAAAGCCATTTCCGCATTTGACCTTGCTAAACTACGCAATTTAGCCATTCGCTTCAAATTCTGATTGCGATATATTTCTTTATTATTCCATTTAGCATTAATTTCTTGCATCAAAGCTTCCACTGTTACATTTTCTAAATCGCCTACAACATCTTCATCAATGGATTTTAAAAATCTATCAATTTTAGGATCATATGATATACCTATCATTGGCGTGCCCATCACACCTGCGAAAATCAATGCATGAAGGCGAATGCCAATCATTAAATCCATGTTTCCTACTAATGACATTAATTCCCTTGTTGTAAAATCTTCTTTCAAGATACATGCCGGCTGTTTCATTTTAGCTACAATTTTTTTAGCAGCCTTTACATCTTCTGGATATTGCATTGGCATAAAAACAATCTGAGCATTTAATTTCGTTACTGCTTCATCAGCCACTTCTGCTAAGACGTCTTTATAATGTTGCCATTCACGCCATTCACGCACAGATATACCAATTATCGGCTTAGTGAGTGAAATATGTGATTTCTTAAAAATCTCTCGCCCACTTTTTTTATCTACTGCGTTTATTGCTAACACTGGGTCTGCTGTAGCTTTTATCGGTGGTTTTACAATCTTAAGCATATCTAGTTCTTTTAATGAATCTTTATCGCGAACTGTAATCAAAGCACTATGATTGCCAAACCATCTCATCAAGCGTCTTGCGAATTTACCATAAATAGGGCCAATGCCTTGGGCATATAACATTATTGGTGTATGAACTAATTTAGCTAAAAATAATACACCCATATAATAATATAAGCTTCGACCGCTAGTTACATTTTGTAATAAGCTACCGCCACCACTTATAAGTAAATCCGCCTTTTTCAACACTTTCAAAATATCTACTACATTTAACCAATTAACTGCATCAACACTATGGCGTTTTCTTGTATATTCTGGGTCTGATGAAATAACTGTAATATGAAGTTTTGGATTAAGCTCTGAGAATACTTCTAACATTGCAGATAGCATAGCTTCATCGCCTGCATTTTTAGAACCATAATACCCAGAAATTACAATATTATTCATTCAAAGACTTACTCCTATCTGTTGAAGATGCAATATATTGCCATAAATACAATGCACCCATGACAACACAGCCTATGACAGCACCCCATAAAGCACCATCAAAGCCTCTCATTAATGACATAAATACCGGCGTACGCATATGTGCAAAAGTTTCTACCATAGAACCTTGTCCAATAGTCGCTACTATAGATAAAATAAAGAAGATAGCTGCTGGCCACTTACGATACCATGCCATGATCATTATTATAAACGCTGGATGACCAATAAAAATTTCTTTTGAACGAGGTCTTGCATAAAATGCTTGTTCTAAGAAAGCTCTTATTTTCAATTCTATGCCAGGAACAGGAACGCCAGCTGTATGACCGGAACGACCGATAAAGATAACAGCTACAATCATAGCTATCAAAAATCCTACTAAAGCTTTTACAGATACAGTCATATTTAATATACGTTTAGCCTGTTCTTTAAAAGCTGGTGGTGTTAATAAATTATCACCGAATATATCAAAACGTTGCATAAAGGCTATAGCCACTAAAATAATTGGCAATACAAATGTTAACTTGATACCACGGAAAATGCTCATTTCCAAGAAGAATTCTACATCAGATAAAATACCAGATAAGAACATTGCCCCCATCATAGAAACAACACTTGCACAGACAATAGCTTTCACTGCTTTTAATAATAATGGACCAAATTTTAATTTACCAATTAGACGATTTCTACGAATTACATCTAATTGACTTATCATACCAATAGCAGGGAAAACATTTGCCGCAGCTAAAGCAACCATTATACGAATTGTAGAGCCCTTTCCTATCAATACTGGAACAGCTGTTATTACAAAGCAGATTGCTAATAAAATATACTGTTTTTTATTTGATAAACTTGGATAAACCAAAGAAATATACAATACACAAGCACTACAAATACCTAAAAGCATTATAACTTGCAAAATTGTATTACCAAAAAATGGCTCAAAATGACTAGCAGGCCCAATAGTGAAACCTTTAGATTCAAGTTTTGCTTTTGTATCTGAAATATATTTCATATTTGTAGCTAATAAGGACATATCACCTTCAGGTTTTTCATAAATACGCATTAAATCTATACGTATATTACGTTCTTCATCAGTATTTGCCCAACGTTCAACAGCTACATCCATTTTCAATTTTGGCTGTTCATCTTTTGGTATAGTATATAATCTAGCGACTTTATAATCTAAACCTCTAGCAATATCATATAAACCATCTTGTGGATAAAATTGCAATTGTGTAACATGTTCAATCATACCAAGAGTGATATCTCTTTCTTTCATCAACTCAATAGTACGTTCAGTATTATGCAAACCACCTAATGTTTCAGAACCAGAAAATACTATTTCTGATATTTTGAAATCCTTTAAACGGTCAAAAACTGCATTGATATCATCATCTGTTACATTCTTATAGTTACTAGGTCTAGCCAACACATAAAAACCTGCATCATTAACAGCCTTCATTTCATCAGTTGGCATACCTAAATTCATTTTTAATAACTCTGTATAATTAGCTTTTACTGCTAATATTTCTTGATTTCCTAAATCTAGAACATTTACTCTCTCTTTGCCTAAGCGTCTAAATAAATCTTCTTTTACTTCTGTATATGTTTGCTTATCATGTCCTACAACATATACTTCGTCAGCTTTTATAGTACCTTGCTGAACTAAAGTACGCCATGCAGGATCACTTAAAGTTCCACTATAATAATTTTCTAGTACAGAACTACCTGCAATAGCCATAGCTTTGCCATTTTTATTCAATTTTTCAAATGTAGTTTCATATACAGCAAGTGAAGAAATGCCTGCCTGTTTTGCTTGAGATAATACTTCCTCTACTGGTATTCCTTCTAATTGAGCCAATTTAACCATATCTTCATAATCAATAGCTAAATCCACTGTCATATTTGCTTTTTCTACACTATTACGTTGAATATTTACACCAATAGCAGCTATTAGGCCAATTATTATACAAACAATCAACAAACGATTATATTTAAACTTTGTCAATCTCTATTCCACCTTACTTATTACTTATTGATGCCTGCCTCAATAAGTACTTGACCATTTTGCTGTTCTACTCTAGTAAATTTTGCACCTTCTAATGGTAATTTATCTGTTGAAACTAAGAATATATCTTTAGTGAAACTTATACCAATTTTACCAAACAATCTGTTTTCTGTATTAGCATCTGTAATGCGGAAAAGTAAATTTTTTCCTTCCACTACAATAATACCTTTTACATTGATAGTTGCTTCTTGCCCTAAGAAAGAAATTTTTCCTGTAGCTTCAACATTATCAGGTGTAATTTTTACTGCTATATCAGAAATTTTATCTACTTCTTTTGCTAATAATTGGGCTAAATTATTTTCATCGATTAGACCTGTTATTGTTAAATTATCAGCTGAATTTATCACTAATCTACGAGCTAATAATAAATCTTGTACGCTAATCTCTATATTTTCGCCCTTTAAAGATAACTCATTTAAATTTACTTTATCTAATTTTATATTTGTAGCTTCAATATCTATATTATCTACTTGACCAAATAGCATCATAAAGCTAGGTGATGTTTCTATATTGGCACTAACAGAATCAGTTTGCAAACTTCTTTCTATACGTCCAGATATTTGATTGCTTATATATGTTGGTAATATATAAGTTGCACCTGCCAATGCTATTATAACTACAAGGATTAAACCAATTAATAATTTTCGCAAATTCAAGATACCTCGTATTTTAAATTATATGATTAGCTTTTGCATGTAGATAAGATTCAATAAATTTATTGATATCTCCGTCCATTACGCCTTGTGTATCACTTGTTTCTGTATTTGTTCTATGGTCTTTTACTAAGTTATATGGGTGGAATACATAAGAGCGAATCTGGCTACCCCATTCAATTTTTTGCTGGTCACCTTCAAGTGCTGCAAGTTCTTTTTCTTTCTTTTCCATTTCAAGTTCAAAAAGTCTAGCACGAAGTAAACGCAAACATTGTTCACGGTTTTGTAACTGAGAACGTTCACTTTGACATTGTGCTACAACACCTGTTGGAATATGTGTCATACGTACAGCAGAGTCAGTTTTATTGATATGCTGTCCACCAGCACCACTTGCACGATAAGTATCTACACGTACATCAGCCATATTGATATCCACTTCTACATCATCATCAATTTCTGGCATAACATCACAAGCAGAGAAAGATGTATGTCTACGAGAATTTGCATCAAATGGAGAAATTCTAACTAAACGATGAACGCCTTTTTCTGATTTTAAATAGCCATAAGCATTATGACCTTTAATCAATAAAGTAACAGATTTTACTCCAGCTTCATCACCTGGTAATAAATCTGCTGTTTCTACGCTAAAGCCATTGCGTTCTGCCCAACGTCCATACATGCGTAATAACATCTGTGTCCAGTCTTGCGCTTCTGTTCCGCCAGCACCTGCATGTAGAGTCAAAATTGCATTATTAGCATCATATTTACCTGATAATAATAATTCTAATTCTAACTGTTCTATAGCTTCATTGATTTCTTTAATCTCTGCTTCTACATCATCGCAAACAGTTTCATCTTTATCTTCCATGCCCATTTCCCATAAAATCTGCATTTCTTCAAATTTATGGAGAATGTTTTTATATTTGTCTACACCAGCTTTGACACCATTTAATTCTTGAGTGATTTTTGGGGCTTGGTCTGGATCGTCCCAAAAAGTAGGTTCACCCATTTTATATTCTAGCTCAGCAATTTTTTCTTCTTTGCGAGCGATGTCAAAGTGAATCCCCCATTTCAGTGAGCTTTTTTTCTATCGCTACAATCGTAGTGTGTAAATCTTCTAGCATCATTTCACTTCCTTTTTTATTTTTAACTAAAATAAATAAAATTATTTATAGGCAAAAGCTCTATTAAATTGAATAAAAATAGAGCTTTTCCTTATCATTATATATTAATTATTTATTTTTGCCACAACAGTTTTTATATTTTTTACCGCTACCACAAGGACAAAGGTCATTTCTACCTATATTATTGCTTTTTGCCTGTGGGGATTTAGAAATACTTTCACCATGATTTACAGTTGCATTTTTCAAACGGTCTTCTGGCTGTGGTTGTTCACGAACAACATTTACACGATACATCAATTTTGCAATATCTTCTTGAATATTATCGATCATTGCTTGGAACATATCATGACCTTCAATTTTATATTCAACTAATGGATTTCTTTGACCATAAGCACGCAAGCTAATACCTTCACGAAGCATATCCATATGATCTAAATGTTCCATCCATTTATTATCTACAACTTTAAGCATAATGATGCGTTCTAAATCACGCATTACTTCACTGCCGAATAATTTTTCACGATTATCATAATTATCTTTAGCTATTTTATATAAAGTTTCTTTTAATTCATCACGACTCATCGCTTCTAATTGTTCTTTTACTAGAGTTCCTTTTGGTGCATAAATATCTTCTGCTTCTTGAATTAAACCATCTAATGTCCATTCTTCTGGATAAAGTTTTTCATTAGCATATCTATCCATCTGACTGTCAATTATACGTTTAACCATTTCAATGATATTTTCATAGAGATTTTCACCAAGTAAAATCTTACGACGTTGGTCATAAATAACTTCACGCTGTTGATTCATGACATCATCATATTCAATGACATGTTTACGAATATCGAAGTTACGTGCTTCAACTTTTTTCTGTGCCTGTTCAATGGAACGAGTAACTAATTTATGTTCAATTGGATCATCTTCACCCATGCCAAGTTTTTCCATGATATTGGCGATATTGTCAGAACCGAATAGACGCATTAAATCATCTTCTAAAGATAAGAAGAAACGTGATGCACCTGGGTCACCTTGACGACCAGCACGACCACGTAACTGATTATCAATACGACGAGATTCATGACGTTCTGTACCAATTACATAAAGACCGCCAACTTCTGCTACGCCTTCACCTAAGCTGATATCTGTACCACGACCAGCCATATTAGTGGCAATAGTTACAGCACCTTTTTGACCTGCGTCTTTGATGATTTCAGCTTCCATTTCATGATATTTAGCATTTAATACTTTATGGTCGATACCTTGTCTTTTCAATTGTGCACTTACTTCTTCAGACTGAACGATAGAAGTTGTACCTACTAAGACTGGCTGACCTTTAGCATGACATTCTTTTATTGTATTGATTACTGCTTTCATTTTAGCTTTTTTAGTTTTATAAATAACATCAGGATAATCAATACGTTTAATAGGTTTATTTGTAGGTACTACAATTACTGGTAATTTATAAATCTTTAAGAATTCATTTTCCTCTGTTTTTGCTGTACCTGTCATACCAGCTAATTTTTCATACATACGGAAATAATTCTGGAAAGTAATTGTTGCTAAAGTTTGAGATTCACGCTGAATTTTTACACCTTCTTTAGCTTCAATAGCTTGATGTAAACCTTCAGAATAACGTCTACCAAACATCAAACGACCTGTAAATTCATCGACAATGACGATTTCACCATCACGAACAACATAATCGCGGTCGCGTTTCATCATTGCTTTGGCACGAAGTGCTTGTGTAAAGCAATGAGACATTTCTATATTAGCACTATCATATAAGTTTTTAATATTTAATGCTTTTTCTACTTTTGCTACAGCAGAATCATTAGGAGAAACTGTTTTTTCTTTTTCATTTAAAACATAATCTTCTCCTTCTTTTAAATTTGCTACAGCTTTTGCCATGATAGCATACATATCAGTAGATTTTGCACCAGGACCAGAAATAATAAGTGGTGTTCTAGCTTCATCAATTAAAATACTATCCACTTCATCGATGATAGCATAATTTAATTCACGTTGTACCATCTGTTCTTTAGATACAACCATATTATCTCTTAAATAGTCAAAACCAAATTCATTATTTGTACCGAAAGTAATATCGCAATTATAAGCAAACTTACGAGAAGGGAAATCCATATCATGAGTGATTAAACCAACTGTTAATCCTAAAGAACGATATAATCTACCCATCCATTCGCTATCACGTTTTGCCAAGTAATCATTAACTGTAATCATATGCACGCCTTTACCAGTTAATGCATTTAAATATACAGCTAATGTAGCTACTAATGTTTTACCTTCACCTGTACGCATTTCAGCGATTTTACCTTCATGTAGGCAAATACCACCAATCATCTGTACATCAAAATGACGCATACCAAGCACACGTCTAGAAGCTTCACGAACAGTTGCGAAAGCTTCTGGCAAAATACTATCTAAAGATTCACCATTTGCTATACGGTCTTTAAAATCACTTGTTTTTCCATATAATGAGCCATCGCTCAGCTGTTTCATTTGCGGTTCTAAAGCGTTTATTTTTTCTACAATACCGCGCATACGGCGAATTTCACTTTCATTATTATCGCCTAAAAATCTTTTAATAAAGCCGAACAAAAATCTCAACCCCTAACAAAATCATATTTTAATGTAGTATAACTAAAACATCTAAATCTATTTATCCTAAAAAATCTAAGATAATTTACTATCTACAAACTAAAATATTATAGATGTAAAAATTATATACAAATAAAACTACATCAAATTTTATCAAACAATGCTTAATAAGTCAAAGATAGTCATTATTTTATTTACTTATTTATATAAAAAAATCGAGCTAATTAACTTAGCCCGATTTTATCTCAATGTATTATTGTCTACCTAAAATATATTATACACCAGACTCAATTAAACCATATTTACCATCTTTACGTTTGTAAACAACGTTAACATCTTCAGTTTTATCATCACGATATACGAAGAAATCATGGTTTAATAAATTCATCTGCATAATAGCTTCTTGAACATCCATAGGTTTTACCACAAAACGTTTTGTTTTAATAACAACTGCTTCATCTTCTTCAACAGGTTTTGCAGGTGGAGTCATCATTTCAGTTCTGATACTACCTTCACGGAAACGTTTTTCCAATTTAGTTTTATATTTACGAATCTGACGTTCAATTTTTTCGATAACTAAATCAATAGATGTATACATATCCATTGTTGCTTCCTGTCCGCGTAATAAAATTCCCTGAACAGGTACAGTAACTTCTACAATATGACGGTCTTTTGATACTGTAAGAAGGACGGTAATTTCTCCAACATTATCGAAGTATTTTGTTACTTTTCCTACTTTCTTTTCTACATAATCGCGAAGTGCTGGAGTGACTTCAATGTTTTTGCCTCTAATAGTGAATGTTGCCATATGCATTCATCCCCTTTTCTGTATCTTTGATTATATATATTCTACAACTACTATTTCTATTCCTTCTATTTTTTATAAAAATTTTAAAAAATTTTTACAAATTTTATGCATTACTGATTTATACTTATTAATTATCTATATATCTCAGTATTTTTGCCTAATAATTTAATAATCTTCCATTATCATTCCATTCTCCATACATAATACCTTTCTTTGTATTTTCAATTAATTTTTCTAATCTTTTCTGAAATAATTGAGGATTTTTCTTTTTTATTTGAATAGTATCTATGCGTACACGTTGATATAATGATGGAAACTTATGGAAATTTGCCCAAACTATCTCATCTTTTTTCAATGCTTCTAATATATTTATATCAATATTAAATCCCTTTTCCGACATATCTGGTAATACTTTTTTACCTGCTTGTGTCATTTTTCCTAACTTTTCCATTCTTCGACAACGTTCTTTATTCAATTCCGACCAGATAGAGCCTTTTTTTCGTGGAGATAATCTTTGTATTGTTATTCCAGTATCAAGTTTTTTTACCGTACTATCTATCCAACCAAAGCACAAAGCTTCCTCCACAGCATCTATATACCAAAATGTATCATCATTTTGTGGTCTACCTCGTTTTACTATCACCCAACATTCTTTTTGTGTTTCATAATTATTTTCTAGCCATAGTCTTAATTCTTCTCTATTTTTAGCCTTTAATATATTTATAGGTTTTACTTCTTTCATCCTGTAAATACTCCATTTTGATTATTTTCGATAAATTTTATTATACATCACAAGATAATAATTTATACCTAATTTTATTCTGTTCAAATTAACTAAAAAGCTTTATAATATGCTATAGAATAGGAGAGATAAAAATATGTTAGATACTGATTTATGTTGGTGTGGCAGTAATAAAGCATATAAAGACTGCCATAAACAATTTGACGAACACTTAAATTCCATTAAATTAAAGGCATTCAAAGGTCAAAAAAGACCACCTCGCAATATTATAAAAAATGAAAAAGATATTGAAGGTATTCGCAAAAGTGGCATTATAAATAATGGTGCTCTTGATTTAATAGCTTCTAAAATTTGTGCTGGTATGGATACAGAAACTATCAATTTATTAGCACATAATTATATCATTGAACATGGCGGTATTCCTGCTTGCTTAAATTATGAAGGCTATCCAAAAAGTATCTGCGTATCTATTAATAATGTAGTTTGTCATGGTATTCCTAGTCGCGACATCGTTTTAAAAGATGGCGATATTGTAAATGTAGATGTAACTACTATTCTTGATGGATATTATGCTGATGCTTCTCGTATGTTTATGATAGGTAATGTTTCTGATAAAGCAAGAAAGTTAGTAGAAGTTACTAAAGAATGTATGGAAATCGGTATTAAAGCTATTAAACCATGGGGCTTTGTTGGTGATATCGGAGCTGTTGTTGAACATCATGCACATAAACACGGTTATTCTGTAGTTGAAGATTTAGGTGGTCATGGTGTTGGTAAAAAGTTCCATGAAGAACCATTCGTAGCTCATTTTGGTAAAAAAAATACAGGTATGCTTCTCGTTCCTGGTATGGTTTTAACTGTTGAACCAATGATTAATATGGGTGCTCGTCATGTAGTCTTAGACCCAGTAGATGAATGGACAATCTATACAAAAGATGGCTCTTTATCTGCACAATGGGAAAAAACTGTATTAATCACTGAAACTGGTACAGAAATACTTGCTGATTAATACTCAAATTATTAAACTAAAAATGCTTCCTGCTACAAATACAGGAAGCATTTTGTAATATTGCTTAAATTTTATTAAAGGGGTTTTGTAATGACTAATAAACCAATTATTAGTATGGAAAAAGTATTTAAAAAATATGAAAATAATGCTCTAGCTCTAAATGATATAAATGTAAAAATCCATAAAGGGGAATTTGTTTTTATCGTAGGTCCAAGTGGAGCTGGTAAATCCACCTTTATGCGCATGCTTTTACATGAAACCTTGCCTACATCTGGAACAGTTATCATCAATGGATATAATATCACTAAAATGAAACGACAAGATATTCCTTATTTACGTCGTAGTCTAGGTATTGTTTTCCAAGATTATCGCCTTTTACCAGATAAAACGGTTTATGAAAATATTGCCTTTGCTATGCGAGTTATCGAAGCACCTCGCCGTCTAATACAACATAGCGTAAATAGTGTTTTAGATGTCGTAGGTTTGAAAGATAAATATAATTGTTTTCCTCATCAATTATCCGGTGGTGAACAGCAACGTGTAGCTATAGCTAGAGCTATCGTCAATCAACCTGCTATCGTTATTGCTGACGAACCAACAGGAAATCTTGATCCAGAAACTACATGGGGCATCATGGAAATATTTTATCGCATCAATAAAGCTGGTACTACAATCGTCATGGCTACTCATAATAAAGAAATTGTAGATACTATGCAACGACGCGTATTAACTATTGAAAACGGTCAAATTATTCGAGATGTTGCTCAAGGAGGTTATAGTGATGAAGCTTAGTACAAGTGAATATTTTATCAAAGAAGTCTATACCTCTTTTAAACGCAACATTTGGATGACTTTAGCTTCCATTTTTACCGTAGTTCTTTCTTTATTTATCTTAGGTTTTTTCTCTATCGTCATTTTAAATTTAAATAAAATGGCAGACACATTAGAATCACAAGTACAAATAAGCGTATATTTGAAAGATGATTTATCTCAAGAAGAAATCGATGAAACTAAAGAAAATTTGAGTAAAATAGAAGGATTACAAGATATTAAATTCACTACTCGTGAAGAAGCTATGGAAAATTTCAAAGAACGTCTAGGCGACCAACAATTTTTATTAGATGCTTTAGATGATACGAATCCTCTACCTGATTCTTTTTCTTTGACTGTTACTTCTCCTCAGCAAGTAAAAACTATAGCTGATACTGCTGCTGCTCTCGATAGTGTAGAATCTGCTTCCTATAGTCAGGATATCATCAATCATTTATTCAATCTGACTCACTTAATTCGCTTAATTGGTGTAGCTTTAATAATCCTATTGACTGGTGCTGCTATTTTTATCATTTCAAATACAATACGCCTCACTGTATTTGCTCGCAGAAAAGAAATAGCCATCATGAAATATGTTGGTGCAACTGATTGGTTTATTCGCTGGCCTTTCCTTCTTGAAGGCATTTGTCTTGGCTTTATCGGTGGGGGTTTAGCTACTATTTTTCTTTATATAGTCTACAATCAAGTTACTCAAGAAATCTATGAAGCTATGGCATTTTTCCCACTCATTCCGCAACACCCATTCATTGATTATATCAGCCTTGCTATCTTAGTTGCAGGAATTATCATTGGTGCTTTGGGCAGTACCATTTCTTTAAAAAGATTTCTAAAAGTTTAAGGAGCATATTTTAATGAAAAAATTTCTTATTTTATCTTTATTATTATGCTTTTTTATGACAAACACACCTCTTGTTTTTGCCGAAAGCCTTTCTGAAAAACAAGAACGCATTGAACAACAAGCCCAAGAAGAAAAAAATAAAATACAAGAAGCCACTGATAAATTAAACGAGGTTTCTGAAAAAATGCGTATCTTGCAAGCAGAACTAGATGAAGCAAATACAGCTTATAATGAAATAAAAGCCAAATTAGACAATGCTAATGAACAGATTGCCCAAAAGGAAAAACAATTAGCAGATACTGAACAATCATTGAAAAAGAACCAGAAATATTTACAAAAACGTGTACGTGATATCTATATACATGGACAAATTTCTTATCTAGATATTTTATTTGGTGCAAAAGATTTTTCGGATTTTTTGACTAGAATGGATTTAATCAAAAGAATTTTACGCTATGACTATGATTTAATCACTAAAATTCATCAAGAACGCAATAGCATTATACAAACTAAAGCAGAATTAGAAAAAGAAAAAACTGCTACAGAAAAATTATATGATGAAGCTAAAACTAAAAAATTTGCTCTTGATGATAAAAAATCCGCTCTTGATAAAATGATAGATAGAATAAAATATGACAAAGAAACATCAGAAAAAGCATATAAAGAACTCATGAATGCATCTGAACAAATTGCTTTAATGATACAAAGACGAGGCTCTTCGGCATATGTTGGCACAGGGCAAATGATTTGGCCTTTAGGTGGCCCTATCACTTCTGAATATGGCTGGCGAACCCACCCTATTTATGGCAATGCTCGCTATCATAGCGGTATTGATATCGGTGGTGATTATGGCATGAATATCTATGCTGCTGACTCTGGTACTGTAACATATTCAGGCTGGATTAGCGGTTATGGCAATACTGTCATTATTGACCATGGCAATGGCGTTTCTACACTTTATGGTCATAATCAATCACTCACTGTAAGTGTCGGTCAAAATATCTCTCAAGGTGATGTCATAGCTCATTGTGGCTCTACAGGAAATTCCACAGGCCCTCATTGTCATTTTGAAGTTCGTGTCAATGGTGAACCTACTAATCCATATGACTATTTATAAATACTAAGTGGTGATATTTTATGAATAAAATTTTAAAAACTATAATTGCAGTATTACTCATAGCAATTATCTCCTCAATTTCTACCTTAGGTTTAATTTATTATGCTCTCGGTTTTAATGAACAAGGATTTAGCAATCTAATGCGTTTTATTACAGCGTATCGCTTCATTGAAACAAAATATGTCAATGATACTGATGATGTAAAACTAATTGATGGTGCGATTGACGGCATGGTAAAATCTTTAAATGACCCTCATTCCAATTACCTATCACCTAAAATGTATAAAACCTTAATGGAACAAACAGAAGGCTCTTTTGCTGGTATCGGTGTTGTCATGGGTATGGATAATGAACAAAAAATTCATATAGTTGGCATCATGGAAAATTCTCCAGGGCAAAAAGCAGGTCTTCAAGAAGGTGATGAAATTTTAGCCGTTGATGGGGTACCAGTAACTCAAATGGCATTTGATGAAGTAGCTGCTCATGTTCGTGGACAAGCTGGTACCGATGTAGTTTTAACCATTATGCGCGATAATGCAAATCAAGATATAACAATTACACGTGACAATATAAAATTAAAAACTGTCGGTCATAAAATGTTAGATAACAATATCGGTTATATACAAATAGTATCTTTCTCTGAAGACACTGCCAATGAATTTAATGAAGCTTACAATGATTTAAAAAATCAAGGTATGAAGGCACTTGTATTAGATTTACGCAACAATCCTGGCGGACTTTTGACAACTTGTGTTGAAATTGCTAAAAAACTTGTACCTAAAGGAGAAATTGTTTCTATCGTTGATAAACAAGGAAATAAAGAAACATATTCTTCATCTTTAGAAGCTCCTGAATATCCTCTTGCTGTATTGATCAATAAAAACAGTGCTAGTGCATCTGAAATACTCTCTGGCGCTATTCAAGATACGAAAGCAGGTACAATAATCGGTAATACTTCTTATGGTAAAGGCTCTGTGCAAACAATCTTACCTATGTTTGAAGATGATGCTGTAAAATTAACTATTGCTAAGTACTATACACCAAGCGGACGTTCTATAGATGGCACAGGTATCACACCTGATATTGAAATAAATTTAGATGAAAATGCTACTTCAGATACACAATTAGATAAAGCATTGGAAGTTTTAAAAGCTCAATTAAATAATAATTAAATATTTTATTTAGGCTATCACTAAAAAATCAATAATATTAGTGATAGTCTTTTATTTTTTTCTAAAATTATAAAAGGATTTTAAAAATTTTCAGAGAATATATTAAATATAGATTTTTAAGATTTTACACCCAGGAGGGATTTTAATATGACAGAATTTAATAGTACACAATTAAGAAACTTAGCATTAGTAGGACATGGCAAATCTGGTAAAACATCAATAGCAGAAAACTGCCTTTTCAAATGTGGTGCTACTAATCGTGTAGGCAAAACAGATGATGGCACTTCCATACTTGATTATGAACCAGAAGAAGTAAAACGCAAAATGACTATTGATTCTAGTCTAGCTTCTTGTGAATGGCAAGGTTACAAAATTAATTTCATAGATACTCCAGGGTATCCTGATTTTACAGGAGAAGTAAAATCTGCTCTTACTGCTTGTGAATCAGCAATCGTAGTAGTTTCTGCTACATCTGGTATCGAAGTTGAAACAGATAGAGCATGGAAATATGCTGAAGAATTATCTCTACCACGTGCTATTTTCATCAATAAAATGGACCGTGAACATGCTGATTTTTATAAAGTAGTAGAAGAATTACGTGCTCATTTTGGTAAAGGAATTGTTCCTATTCAAATTCCTATTGGTAGCGAAGCTAGTTTCCAAGGCGTAGCTGACCTTATCACTATGAATACAAAAGTCTTAATCAAAAATAAAGATTTAATTTATGAAATTCCTGAATATATGAAAGATGAAGTAGATACTGCTCGTCATATGCTCATGGAAACTTGCGCTGAATTCAATGATGAATTATTAGAAAAATATCTTGAAGGCGAAGAAATCACTGAAACAGAAGTAGCAGCTGCTCTCATTGAAGGTATCGTAAATGCTAAAATTTTCCCTGTACTTTGCGGTAGCGCTACTAAAGGTATTGGCTTTAGACAATTAATGAACAGTATCATTGAATATATGCCAACACCTTATTTCCGTGCTTCTATGGGTATTAATCCAAAAAATAATGAACTCATTGAACGCCGTACAGAAGATGCTTTCTCCGGATATGTATTTAAAACAGTTGTTGACCAATTCATCGGTAGAGTTAGTTACTTAAAAATCTTATCTGGCACTTTAATTGAAAACAGTTCTGTATATAATAGCGTTAGCGAAAAAACTGAACGTATTAGCAGTCTTTATAGTGCTTGTGGTAAAAATCAACAAGCTCAAAAAATTGCTCATGCTGGTGATATCGTAATCATCACTAAACTTCAAGCAACAAAAACAGGTGATACTTTATGTAATGAAGAAGAACCTATCAAATATGAACCTGTTACTCATCCAGCTTCTATGTTTACTATGGCAATCAAAGCAGATAAAAAAGCTGACGAAGATAAAATTGGCAATGCATTAACTCGTCTAGTAGATGAAGACCCTACTTTAACAATCTATAAAAATACAGAAACTGGCGATTTAACTATCAGTGGTGTAGGTGAATTACATCTTGATGTAGCTATTGAAAAACTCCTAAATAAATTTGGCGTTACAGCTAAACTTTATCAGCCTGCTATCGCTTATCGTGAAACTATCCGTGGCACTAGCAAAGTTGAAGGAAAACATAAAAAACAAAGTGGTGGACATGGTCAATATGGCGATGTTTGGTTAGAATTTAGCCCTGGTGAATTAGGCAGTGGCGTTACTTTCACTGAAACTATCGTAGGTGGTGCTGTTCCTCGTCAATATATTCCTGCTGTAGAAAAAGGTGTTCGTGAAACACTTCAAACAGGTATTTTAGCTGGTTATCCAATGGTTGATATCAAAGTTAATCTCTTTGATGGTTCTTACCACACTGTTGACTCTTCAGAAATGGCGTTCAAAACAGCAGCAGCTCTTGCTATAAAAAAAGGTATTCCTGAAGCAAAACCTGTACTCTTAGAACCATATTATACTCTAAAAATCACAATTCCAGAATATTATATGGGTGATGTAATCAGTGGTATCAATACAAAACGTGGTCGCATCATCAATACTGAAAGCCCATCTCACGATGTCAGCATCATTGAAGCTCAAGTTCCTTTAGCTGAATTATATAAATATGCTACTGATTTACGTTCAGCAACCCAAGGTCGTGGCAGTTACACTATGGAATTTTCACATTATGAAGAAGTTCCTGCTAAAATTAGTGAACAAATAATTGCTGAAAATAATAAATAAAATCTCAAAATAATAAATGAAATGTGAGATAGCCTACATTTTTTGTAGGTCTATCTTGCATTTTTCAGAAAATATATAAAAAAATTAAATTTAAAAATTATACTTGACAATCAACCATAAAAGCTGCATAATATATTACATAAGATACAACTGTGGTATAGGGATTGGGCTTTTTCCCTTTTTTATTTTGCTATTTAAAGAAAACGTTTACCAAAATGGAGGTATAAAAATGTCTAATATTATCGAATTCTTAAAATCTCAAGAAGCTAAAGAAAAACTTATGAGCCTTTACAATCTTGATGAACAAGCTGTAGATACTCAAGTTAAACGTTATCAAAAATTAGCTGATGCTTTTGCTGAAGTTTATCCTGTTGATAATGCATCTTTCTTCAGTTCTTCTGGTCGTATTGAAATCATTGGTAACCATACAGACCATCAACTTGGTCGTATCGTAGCTGCAAGTATCGACATGGATACAATCGCAATTGTTACTCCTAATGCTGACGGCAAAATTCATGTAAAAAGCTTAGAATATGATGAATTCACTATTGATGTTAACGATTTAGCTGTTAAAGAAGATGACTCTCGTACTGTTAAATTAATCAAAGGTATTCTCGAACGTTTCGTTCAAAATGGCAGAAAAATTGGTGGCTTCACTACATTCATGACAACTACAGTATTAAGTGCTGCTGGTGTTAGCTCCTCTGCTTCTTTTGAAATGCTTATCTGCGCAATTTTAAATGACCTCTACAACAATAACGAAATCTCTACTTTAGAATGTGCTAAAGCTGGTCAATGGGCTGAAAATAATAAATGGAATAAAAAATCCGGACTTTTAGACCAATTAGCATGTGCTACTGGTGGTATGATTACTATTGACTTTGCTAACTATGAAAACCCTGAAGTTGTAAAATTAGATAGTAAAGTTATTCAAGATAAATATGACTTTTTCATCACTCCTACAGGTGAAGATCACTCCGCTCTTGATGGCGAATATACTGCTATCACTGTAGAAATGAAAGCTATCTCCCAATTCTTTGGTAAAGAATATTTAAAAGATGTTAGCATGGACGATATCATGGCAAATCTTCCAGCTCTTCGTGAAAAAGCTGGCGACCGTGCAGTTCTTCGTGCTATCCACTTCATTACAGAAACAGAACGTGTTCGCAAATTAGCTGCAGAAGTTAAAGAACATGATTACACTAACTTTGAAAAAGCTGTTACTGATTCTGGTCTTTCTTCTTGGAGATTTTTACAGAACTGTGCAACACCAGACCCTAAACATCAAGGTATTGCACTCTTCCTCGCTATGAATGAAATCTACTTCCAGAATCATAAAGGTGTATGCCGTGTTCATGGTGGCGGTTTTGCTGGTTCTATCCTTTCTGTTATTCCAAAAGAAGAATCTCCTGCATTTAGAGCATTCCTCAAAGATGTTCTTAAAAATGAATATTATGAAATTCATATGCGTGATGCAGGTAGCGTTAAAGTTTTCTAATTTAGCTCTCTCTAATTCTCTTAATATACAATCTCCAAATAGCAGGCAACATATTTTTGTGTTGCCTGCTATTTATTTTACGATTATATTGATATTTAATAGGCAAATCACAGCTTTTTTGATAAAATAAAATACAACTATTTCCTCAAATATATTTCTTATATTTAATAACTAAAAAAGGAGGGATAATTTATGCAAACAGAAAAAACTCCTATAATTTCCAAAGATAAAGATGAATTAAAAGCTGCACTAGAAGCAATTTTATTTATATCGGGTGAAGCAGTATCTCATTTTCGCTTAGCAAATACTTTAAATATTACAAGCGACGAATTAGATGAACTCATCATGTCCCTACAAGAAGATTTACAAGCTAAACATCGTGGATTAGCATTAGTCAAAATTGCTGGTGGCTATCGATTATGTACAAAAATAAAAATAGCTCCTTATCTTGAAAAATTCACTCAAGTTGTTGATAAAAAGCTCTCTCAACCTATAATGGAAACACTATCTATCATTGCTTTTAAACAACCTGTTACTAAACAAGAAATCGAAGAAATTCGCGGTGTAAATACAGATAAAATCTTACGTCGTTTACTTGAAAGAGATTTAATTCAAGAAGTTGGTCGTAAAAAGGTCATCGGCAGACCTATATTATATGGTACTACTTCTACATTTTTACAATGTTTCGGCTTAAATGATATAAAAGATTTACCAGAATTGCCAAATATGAGTTATGAAGAACGAGAAAAACTCTATCAAGAAGCAAATTTATTTTCTAATGAAGATTTAAAAACTGATTAAAACAATTAAGGTATTTTATCATGGGACAAAAATTATTCACCAGTGGCGAATTTGCTAAATTTTGCAATACAACAAAAGATACATTATTTCACTATGATGATATTAATTTATTAAAACCTGCCAAAATAGCCCCTAATGGCTATAGATATTATTCAGCTAATCAAGCATTTTTATTTGATATGATTTCCTTATTAAAAGAAGTAGGTCTTAGCTTAGAAGAAATCAAAATATATATGGATAATCGCGATGCTAAAACTTTTTTATCCATGTTAAAAGAAAAAGATAAAAAAATCCATCAAGAAATAGAACGGTTAAAAAGATTGCGTAGTTTATTAAAAAATACAATGAATATCACACTTGATTCTTTCAATGTGGAAATTGATAAAATTACTTTCACTCATAAAGAAGAAGAGTATTTTATTGTAACTGAAGGGCCTAAAACCCCTGATGATAAAGCTGTTTTTTCAGCTATTTCTCAACATGTCAATTATTGTAATAAGCATAATTTTTATTATACTTTTTCTTTAGGTGAAATCATTTCTGCTGAACACATTCAAGATAAAACTTTCCAAACTACGTATTTTTGCACGAAAATAAATCGCAAAGTAAACAATAAACAATTATTGATAAAACCTGCTGGATTATATGCCATAAAATATATTCGTGGTTCTTATGATGATTTAATCAAAGCTTATGCTCAATTCGTAGAAGAACTACATAATATGAATTACAATGTCATAGGTGCTTTATATGAAGAAGATATGCTCAATTATCTTTCTGAAACGGATTTCAACTATTATTTAATGAGAATAGAAGCTCGTGTCCTTTAACAAAAAAGCTATTAATAGATATTACTATTAATAGCTTTTACTTTCTTTTAACTATTTTCTGCCCTATAGATAAGATGATACTTATTTTCTTTAAGCTCTACAATTTGTTCGACTTCATCTTGATGAATTTGCTGTTCATCAATCAATTCACCTTCACATAAGACACAAGTCCCACAACTACTGCTCAAATCTCGTGGTACAGGCATAATTTTAGCTTTTATATTCATTTGTTCGCATAATTTTTTAAAGCGAATAGCACCAAAATGTGCATAAAAAGTTACTATATATTTCATTGTATTTTATATTTAGCTTTTACTTTGTAAAAGTCAAAGTATATTCTCCATTTTGTTCAGTAATATTGACATTATAGCCTTGCTTTTTACCATAATTGCTCACGTTTTCTTTAGCTGTAGGGCTATCTACTATCATTTGATATTTATTTTCTTTGCTCATCATTGCTTTGCTAAGCATAATCACAGGTTCTGGACAAGAAAGTCCTCTTGCATCTAAAATTTCCATAAATCTAAAACTCCCTCATTATTTTGATTTAATACTAAATGTGTTAAAATATGCTATGAATATCGTTACAACTAGACCGATAACTACTGCAATCTGACCATTTACTGTTGGACCATTGCCACTAGAAGCCAAACCAAAATTATGGGCAAAAGCAGCTCCGATAATTAACCCTAAAACAGTGATAGCACTATCAGAATTACCTTCACCTGCTAAAACTAATTGACGCAATGGACAACCACCAAGTAATACACAGCCAAAACCAGCTAATAACATACCTAAGAAATTCCAAATTCCATCTGTATGAGCTATTGGTTGTTTATCAAAACCTAAATTAAAATATGATACATCTGTGATATTTGTAAGTATTAAATTGCAAATAAACGCACTCACTAAAATAGCAATAAAACCTAATAATAATCTTGATTGACCAAATAAAATTATATCTCTTATGCCACCAACCATACATAAACGCGTACGTTGAGCCAACATACCTACAATAATACCTGCAACTAAACTAATAACTAAAGCTGCATGTTTGCCACCTGGAGCAGAAGCACTTTCCGTAAAGTGAATAAATACTGGTGCTGTAAGTAAAAATACTAATAAAACTACAGCGATAATTGGTAAAATACTACCTTCTAATTTAGGCAATTTATATGTTCTTTTTAAACTATATCCTTTATTTAAGAAAAATACTCCTGCCATAATGCCAGCGATAAATCCTACTAAACCAAAAATAGCATTTAAATCTCCACCTGCTAAACGCAATATCATTCTAAAAGGACAACCTAAGAACATCAAACAGCCAATCATCACGAAAAATGCCAATATAAAACGTGTTAATGGAGAACTGCCACCTTTAGCATTAAATTCATTTTTAGCCACAGCAATTATAAAACTACCTAAAATCAAACCGATAATCTCTGGTCGAATGTATTGAACTGTTGCTGTGGAATGTAAACCTAAACCACCTGCTGTATCACGTAAAAAACAAGCAATACAAAAACCCATATTCATAGGATTACCAAAATAAACTAAACAAGATGCTATAATACCTATAATTCCCCCTGAAAGTATAATCATCATACTTTCATTCTTTTGCATAATATATGCCTCCCTTTCTATGTATATGCACAATGCGTTTATCATAGCATCTAAACTTAAGCTATGTCTAATTTAATTTATTAATATTTTTCATCTATTTATCAAAAATCATAATAAATGAGGTTTTTATCATGCACAAAATTTATCTAGATAATGCTAGTACATCATTTCCCAAACCACCTTCAGTAGCTAAAGAAGTCTATAACTTTCTTGCTCATAATGCAGTGAATATCAATAGAGGTTCTTATAATAATGCTTATTCTGTTGAAGAAATAGTTTTTGAAACAAGAGAATTATTAAAAGATTTATTTCATGCTACAGATAGTAAAAATGTAGTCTTCACCAAAAATATAACAGAAAGTTTAAATATATTATTAAAAGGCTTTTTAAAACCAAATGATCATGTAATAATTTCTTCTATGGAGCATAATGCTATTATGCGACCTTTGACTCAATTAACTAAACAAAATATCAGTTATACTCAACTCCCTTGCCATATAGATGGAACATTTCCTTTAGCAAAATTATCTGATTGTCTACAAGAAAACACTAAGCTTATCATTGTAACTCATGCTAGTAATGTATGTGGAACCATCTTACCCATTGAGCAAATTGGTGAATTTTGTGTCAAACATAATTTAAAATTCATGGTAGATTGCGCTCAAACTGCTGGTATTTTGCCAATTGATATGCAAAAAATGCATATTGATGCTCTAGCTTTCACAGGTCATAAAGGTTTATTAGGTCCACAAGGAATAGGTGGCTTTATTCTATCTGAAGATATGATTAAACAAATTGAACCGTTAATCAGTGGTGGTACAGGTAGTATCAGTCATACAGAAGAAATACCTCAATTTATGCCCGATAGATTTGAAGCTGGTACTTTAAATCTCCCTGGTATTATTGGACTACATGCGAGCTTACAATGGTTAAAAAAAATTACTATCGCCAAAATCCATGAACATGAAAATATGTTGACAAATTATTTTTTGCAACAGATACAACAATTAGACCCTGATGAAAAATATATTCGCCTTATTGGCAAAAAAGATACTCTTATGCGTACAGGCGTAGTTTCTATTCAAGTTTTAAATCATGAATTATCACAAATTGCTTATGATTTAGATGATAAATTTCAAATTATGACTAGAGTCGGTCTTCACTGCACCCCACAGGCACATAAAACTTTAGGTACTTTTCCTACAGGCACAATCCGTTTCTCCTTTGGTTATTTCAATACATTAAAAGAGATAGATTTAACTATAGAAGCCTTAACTAAACTCATTTTAAATAAAGATATACAAAATATATAGGATATTAATTATGGAATTTAGACAATTAGAATCTTTTTGTGCTGTTGTTCGCTATCAAAGTTTTACTAAAGCTGCGGAAAAATTATATATTTCTCAACCTACAATCAGCACTCATATTCGTATGCTTGAACAAGAATTTAATTCTCGCTTAATCATTCGCACTACTAAAAATATTGAAATCACACCACATGGGAAAGAATTATTTGCATGTGCTCAAAAAATCTTCACATTGAAAAATGATTTAATTCAAAAATGGTCTGAAGAAAATAAAAAAATCATTCGTATCGGTGCTTCTACCATTCCTGCCGATTATATATTGCCTGAAGTATTACCATTATTTTGTCAAAAACATCCCGATATCCAATTGCATATTCATCAAAATGACAGTGGTAATATCTTACAATCTATTTTGAGTGGCAAATTTACCATTGGTATGGTAGGCATGAAATCCTTTGAAAAAGAGCTTGATTTTGTTCCTTTTTTTCATGATGAAATCGTAATGATTACTCCTAAACAAGAAAAATTTTTACATTTTGCCCAAAAAGTATTTAATCAAGATGATTTAATCTCTTTATTGAAAAAAGAAACTATTATTTTGCGTGAACAAGGTAGTGGCAGTAAAAAACGTTTAGAAAGTTACTTTGAGCAAATCAATCTATCCGAAAAATCCTTAAATATCATAGCTAGATTAAATGACCAAGAGTCCATTAAAAAATTAGTAGCTAGTGGACTTGGCATCTCGTTTATTTCTGCTAAAGCAATCACTGATGCAGATAATTTGCTCACTATAAAACTACCTGAAAATAGCTTAACTCGCAGTTTATATTTTGCTTATCATAAAGATTATATTTTAAAAGAACATATCTTATCTTTTATAAAATTTGTACAAAATTTTTATGCAAAAAAATAAAATAAACGATATAATACTATACAAGATTAAATATAGAGAGGGTTAGTATATTGAAAATAAAAATATTGACAAACATGGCAATGCTTGTAGCTTTGTCTTTGATTTTAGTAATGTTGATTAACTTCCCGATTTTGCCTGCTGTTCCATTTATGAAATATGACCCTGCTGATATTCCTATTCTCATTGGCAGTTTTCTCTTTGGCCCTATGGGTGGTGTAATCCTAACAGCAATTGTTTCTATCTTACAAGGTTTATTCATCAGCGGTGATGGTGGTCCAATCGGTATCGTCATGCATTTTTTAGCTACAGGTACTTTTGCTTTTATTGCCGGATTTATTTATCAACGTACAAAAACAAAACGTTCTGCTGTTGTCGGTTTAATCTGCGGAGCTTTAAGTATGACTTGTGTCATGGTCATCTGTAATCTATTATTAACACCTATTTTTTTAGGCGCACCTATGGAAAAAGTCATTGAACTACTTTTACCTGCCATCATACCTTTTAATTTGATTAAAGCAAGTATAAATGCTTTAATAACTTATTTCATTTATAAACCTATATCAAATTTTGTACATCGCAATATTTAAAAGGAGCTTTAATTTTGACTGTAATTACTACTATTCGCAAAGTAACAATTGATTTAGAAAATAAAGCTAAACAAATTGCTAAAGATTTATCCATTCCCTATGTTACAAGAAATAATCTCGGCATTGATAAAATAAAACAACAAGAAAATGTAGATACTGTAATCGTTGTAAAAAAAGATAAATTAGTCTTAGATTTACCTACAGGCGAGATGTTCTTTCACCCTAATATGGCTCAAGTTCGCATGAAACGTTTACGCTGTGGTGATATTGATAATATGCTTGAAGCTATGGGAGGACGAGAATTTTTACAAAATAAAACTGTTTTAGATTGCACTTTAGGTTTTGCTTCTGATGCAATTATCAGCTCATATGGTGTAGGCCCTAAAGGCAAAGTCATCGGTCTTGAAGTCAATCCTTTAATCGCTCTAATCGTCAAAGATGGACTAAAGACTTATCTACCTACTAATTACGATTTAAAATCTGCTATGGATAATATCACTGTTATCAATCAAGATTATTTAAGTTTTCTTAAAGAACAAGAAGATAATAGTTTTGATGTCATCTATTTTGACCCTATGTTTCGCCATGCACTCACAGACAGTAAAAGTCTAAATCCACTTCGCCAATTAGCAGATATGAGAGCTGTTAGCCACGAAACATTAAATGAAGCCAAACGCGTTGCTAAATATCGAATAGTCTTCAAAGAAAATAGTCGCAGTCTTGAATTTTCTCGCCTTGGTTTTACTAAAATCTGTGGTAGTAAATACGCTCCTATTCACTATGGAGTAATTGATTTAAACTAAAAATATAAAAGACCTAAGCTTATATGTGAACTGCACCCCAAAAGTTGGACAAAAAACAACTTTTGGAGGTGCAGTTTTTTTATGACTAAATACTCAAATGAATTTAAAGTTAAAGCAATTAAAATGGTTTTAAAAGGAGATTCTATTTCTCATGTAGCTAAAATTCTAAACATGCCAGATATAGCTCCTCTTTG